>MAAB01029581.1_pt1 | contig 65995 bp, 71 predicted proteins | sample 1115991 | NCBI WGS metagenome assembly MAAB01 (sample SAMN04961124, study PRJNA320927) | seawater metagenome | isolation source: sample BD02T18 sea water enriched with oil for 18 days | place: USA:Gulf of Mexico | collected 2013-07-27
CTGATGTGTTTTTCTAATGGTTTAATTGGTGATTTTGCAAAGACACCAAGGATTGAATTTCTGGCCATAATTGTTTTCCAGGAGAACAAATTCTCTATGTTATTATTCGAAGCGGATATTAACCCATTTGTATCGAAGATCAAATGCTTTAATTCGCATGATTTATAGCTTTAAAAGCTAGAATATAAAATCCCTTTCCACCACTGCTATTTACAGCTTATCCATATCTTCAGCAGTGGTATGTCGAACATCTTTTCCTTTGACAAAATAAATGATGTATTCACAAATATTCTGACAACGATCACCTATTCTTTCCAATGCCCGTGCCGACCAAATAACACTCATCACTTGTGGAATAGAGCGTGGGTCTTCCATCATATAAGTCATTAATTGACGCATTAACGCTTCATATTCACGATTTATTTTGTCATCCATCTGGTGAATTTTAATCGCCGTTTCATAATCCATTCTTGTAAACGCATCAAGGCTAGCTTGAAGAAATTCCAGCACTCCTCGACCTAGGTTATCTAAATTAATAAGTAGGTCTTGCTGTGATGAAGAAAAACTCTCCAAAGCAACTTTGGCAATTTTTTCAGCCTCATCACCGATTCTTTCAAGGTCCGCAATTGTTTTCACCACAGCCATAATTAAACGTAAATCACCTGCCGCCGGTTGGCGTTTAGCAATTATCCGCGTACATTCATCATCAATACTGACTTCATAAGCATTAATTTGGTAATCGTTACTTAATACTTGTTTCGCCAAATCAACGTCCGATTGGCCTACCGCAACAAGGGCATCGGTAAGTTGCTTTTCAACTAAGCCCCCCATATGCATAACATTATTAATGACCCGCTCTAAATCTTCATTGAACTGGCCAGAAATATGACGACCAATTTGTAAATTATCCATGGTTATTTCCTTTCATACTTTCTTAACTTACTTTTAGCCGTAACGGCCAGTAATGTAATCTTCAGTTTTCTTTTTCTGTGGTGTGGTAAATAATGTATTGGTGTCACTGTATTCTATTAAATCCCCCATATACATGAATGCGGTTTGATCGGATACACGTGCTGCTTGTTGCATATTATGCGTCACTATTACCACAGTAAATTGCTTTTTAAGATCATTGATTAGCTCTTCAATGGTCAAGGTAGAAATAGGGTCAAGTGCCGATGTCGGTTCATCAAGCAGTAAGACTTCTGGCTGAATAGCTATTGCTCGGGCAATTACTAACCGTTGTTGTTGACCACCAGAAAGACCCAAAGCACTTTCATGTAACCTGTCTTTTACTTCGTTCCAAAGCGCCGCACTGCGTAATGACTTTTCGGCAGCTTCATCAAGTTTTCTTCGATTGTTTTCGCCCATAATACGTAATCCATAAACCACATTCTCATAAATGGTTTTAGGAAAAGGATTTGGTCGTTGAAATACCATACCAACTTTACGCCTTAGTTCAGCGACATTAACATGCTTATCATAAATGTTATTGCCATGAAGGTTTATCTCGCCACTAATATGGCAATCATCAACTAAGTCATTCATACGATTGATAGAGCGTAATAGCGTTGATTTACCACAGCCACTTGGCCCAATAAACGCTGTTACCTGCCCTTTTGGAATAGACATTGTAATATTATTTAATGCTTGTTTTTTCCCATAGAACAGATTTAATTTATTAATATCTAAAGCAACTTGTTCTGGTGTTAAATTAGTCAAATCTAACTTTTTTTCAATGGCTATATCTGAGCCGGGCGTTAGTGTTTTTGGGCTAATAGAAATCATAATAGGTGTTTCTCTAATTATTTTTCAGTAATCATTTAGGTACAAATGTAAAATTGCTAATTGCAACTTGCCAATTATTTAGATAAGTAAACTAGTGTTCTAACATCTTATATCTTTCACGTAATTTGTTACGTATTGAAACAGCTGTCATATTTAAAGCAACAATTATGCTTACCAAGAGCAATGCAGTTGCATAAACCAATGGTCTTGCCGCTTCAACATTCGGGCTTTGAAAACCAACATCATAAATATGAAAACCTAAATGCATAAACTTTCTGTCCAAGTGTAAAAACGGGAAGTTACCGTCTAATGGTAAATTAGGAGCCATTTTAACAACGCCTACCAACATTAAGGGGGCTACTTCACCAGCTGCGCGTGCAATAGCTAAAATAATACCTGTCATAATAGCAGGACTAGCAATCGGTAATATTATACGCCACAGCGTTTCTGCTTTAGTTGCCCCGAGAGCAAGTGAGCCGTGGCGCATGGCCGACGGTATACGTGATAACCCTTCCTCGGTTGATACAATTACAACGGGTAAAGTTAATATGGCAAGCGTTAAAGCTGACCATAATACCCCCGGCGTGCCAAATGTAGGGCTAGGTAAATTTTCTGAATAAAATAATTGATCAAGTGACCCGCCTACCATATAGACAAAAAAACCTAAACCAAACACCCCATAAACAATAGATGGGACGCCGGCTAAATTGATAACCGCTATACGTAAAAGTTTAGTAAAAGCATTCTTGCCTGCATATTCGTGTAAATAAATTGCAGCAATAACGCCAAAAGGAGACACGATAACTGTCATTAATAACACCATTAGAACGGTACCAAAAATAGCAGGAAAAACGCCACCTTCGGTGTTGGCTTCACGTGGATCTTCAATTAAAAAGGAAGCTATTTGACTAAAGAATAATGCTGTTTTCTCAACCAGGGTAAGTTGATTATTAAAAGTTACCTTGAGAATATATTCAAAATTGATAGTTACTAACTGACCATCCATCGCACGCATAACAATATGATCACGCGAGACTTCTTTCCTATATCCTAGTAGTTCCTTCTCTAGCTCTGCATATTCTTGGTTTAATGTGGCTATCTCACTGTCAATTTGTGCTTGCAGCTCAGGAGTTAACTTATCTTGTAATTGATATTTACGTGTTTTTAATCGTAAACGCTCTAATTGATAGTTTATAGCGCCAATATCTGATTTTTGTAATTCGTTTATTTGCTCTTGGAAATTATCAACTCTCGACAATAACGCTGGCAACTGCTCGAGAGCAACTTCATTACCATCAACAACCACCGTTTCAATGTAACCATAAAAATTACCATTAGTACGACGTTCAACAACAACTAAATCTTTGGGGGTTTGTGTCTTTTGAATGTTATGACTTAGCAACCAACGAAAATCTAAACTAACCAATTCACGATTACCTGTTTTGATTAACAGACGTTCTAATATCTCTTGTTCAGGGTCAAGTACAAGATTTAAATGTGCTAACTGGCTTACCGGAATTTGCTCTCTATCGTAGATTTCACCAATAACAACACTCTTTGTGCCATGCTCATCAGTCAAATCAAATTGATAAAGTTCACTTGGCCAAAAATAGGACAGTCCACGAGAGGCTATTAGCCATAATAAGCCAAGCACTGAAATTAAACTGAGACTTACGCCACCCGCTGATAGCCATATCCACGGTGAACCTGATTTAAACCACTTATTCATAAAGTAACTCGTCATTGGTGAGTGACTTTTCATCTTGTTGTTGTAAAGCCCATTTTATGCGTCAAATGTACTCATTGATACTTATCAACTCCGTACATTTTCCTTTAAATTGAGCGCTACAGCTTAAAGCTGACTAGCCACTTATATCTATAAAAATTATTGTTTGTTTTCTAAATTCAATACGATTAACTACATTGAACTGTATTTTTCTCGCAATCGTTGGCGAACAAACTCTGCTGCGGTATTGAAAATAAAGGTAAATATAAATAGAACAAAAGCCGCTAAGAATAGGATGCGGTAATGAGAGCTCCCCACCTCAGATTCTGGCATTTCTACCGCAATATTAGCTGCAAGTGTTCTCATTCCTTGGAAAATACTCCAGTCTAAAATTGGCGTATTACCCGTTGCCATCAAGACAATCATAGTTTCCCCCACTGCTCGACCAAGTCCCATCATAACCGCTGAGAATATTCCTGGACTTGCCGTTAACAACACGACTTTTATAAGTGTTTGCCACTGAGTAGCACCAAGCGCTAGTGAGCCACTGGTTAGATGACTGGGCACACTAAATATTGCATCTTCTGCCATGGAAAATATGGTCGGTATAACAGCAAAGCCCATGGCGATGCCAACCACTAAGGCGTTTCGTTGATCAAAATCGATACCTAAGTCATTCGTTAAGTATTGACGCATATCACCATTAAAAAAGGCTAGCTCTAGTACGCCTGAGAGTGCAAAAGCAGCATAGATTGCTAACACCATAACGGGTATAAGTAACAGAGGCGCCAATGTTTCTGGCAACTTATCTTTCCAGTGGTTTGGTAAGTTATACCATGCAAAGGCTGTTATTAACGTCGATACAGGCAGGAATATAAAGAGTAGAAAAATTGCTGGCAAGTATTCTTCCATCAATGGTGCCAACCATAGACCAGCGAGAAAACCGAGGATAACTGTTGGTAAAGCTTCCATCAATTCAATAGTAGGTTTTACTTTTTTACGCATTACGGGTGTCATGAAGTAAGCAGTGTATATCGCAGCGGTTAGGGCAATAGGGACAGCAAATAACATTGCATATAGAGCCGCTTTAATCGTGCCGAATGAAATAGGTACTAAAGAAAATTTACCTTCAAAATCATCTGAGCCTGATGTTGATTGCCAGATGTAGTCTGGCTCTGGGTAACCTTCATACCAAACTTCTTGCCATAATGCTTGCCAGGTAACTTCTGGATGCTCATTATGTACACTATACACTTGTAAGTTAGTTTTATTCCCCTGATGTGAGGCGTTATCAACAATAATTAAACCGTTTGCCCTAGGTGCGATTGCAAATGCTTCTGATTGAGCAGAGGCAAGTTTCCCTTGCCATAAATGAGCTGAACTAGTGGTATAAAAGACATTAACCATACCGTTTTCGGTCATGGTGTAAAAACTCTTTCTATATTGTTCAGTATAAATTGTCGTTATTGCGTTAGATATTTGACCATTATAGCCTTCGCTACTTCGTGCATCGAAACTTCTAATTTGCTTGAATTGGCGACCTGACTCTGTTGCAATTTCAAACCATTGACTGATTTGCCCACTACTATCACCAAGTAAAACAGAGCTGCTTCCCGAAAGTAGTGCCATAGAAGTGAGATAAGTTTCAGTATTATCCAGTTCAGGTATGATAGTCCCTTTAAGGCTAACTTCATCATCATCACTTAGCGAATATACATATACCGTTGAAGCAATTCGAATAAAAGCTAAACTTAGATCCGGTGTTACTTCTATTTCATCAACAGCATCGCCCATAATTTCTATTTGTTGAAAAATAGTTTCGTATTCAACATCCTCTCCATCACTAGACGAACTAAAATCATCTTCAGCTATAAAGCTAGTTTTTATCAAACGTTTATCATGAGTAAAGCCAACAAAAACAATTTTTTCATCATCCATTGCAAATGCCAACTTAGACAAAGGCGCCTGTTGTTCATCAATAATTAATGAATTTTTGCCGAGTGGATAATTAACTTGGGGAATAATTTCACGGGTATCATTAGCATATTTAGCAAAGAAGCTTGGTTGTATTAACACCGTGTTACCTTTATCGGTATGAAGTAACTTATTCTCGGTAAAAGAGTTTATGACATTAACTACCTTGTCTTTATTAAAGCCCTCACCTGATAATAAATAAGCTGAAAGTGACTTATCACCGACAGAAAACTGATTGCTCGCTCTAGGATCACTTGCTTTTAAATGATTGAACTCAATATTTCCTGACTGAGTAATTTGATAAGACAATTCTTGTAGCTCATCAACACCGGTACTCAGGACTTTCTCGTTAGCTTTTAAATCAAGAGTAATACTAACCTTCGGTTCTATTTGAGCAGATTCAAAAATAGGTTTTACGACGTAAAGTAAATATAAAAAAATCAGTACCAGGGTAAACAAAACACTAATACCACCAAGGGTTATTAACCATTTTGCCAATGAATTTTTAACCCCACGGCTTCGATTAGAACTAACAAGAGTTGCCACTTAATTAACCTTATTATCAATAAACTAGATACTAGCTTATACAATGTAGAGAATATGATAAAAATAACTGAGCGAAGTATAAGTCAGTTATGTGACAATTTTATTACAGCAGAAAATCGATTAGAGAATAAATAAGCGTAATGGCATTAAGCTTTTGATTTTATGGTCCGCAGGAAGGGGTATTCAGCGAAATAGCTATAAGTGAGCGAATAAAAAAGCAGCGCTACTAGAGCACTGCTTTGTATAATGACAAGTCAACAAAAGATTTAATTATCTGCTTACCTTATCAAAATTAATCGATGATGACGTTTTACTTCAAAAAATTAATATACCAAGGCATCGCTTTATCTATACCTTGTTGAATTTTAAATTCAGGTTCAAAACCAATCAAAGACTTTGCTTTAGAAATGTCTGCTTGTGAATGCCTAACATCACCAGCCCTAAAATCTTGATATATTGGCGATTTCTGGTAATCAACGCCATTACTCTTAAGGGATACTTTTAAACTATTAAATAGGGTATTTAAGCTAGTTCTATCACCAAGGGCTACATTATAAACTTGGTTTTTACCGGCATCATTAGCTGTGGCAGCTAAAATATTCGCTTGTACTGCATTTTCAACAAAACAAAAGTCACGGCTCGTCTCACCATCACCATTGATAAGTAACTCCTCATCGGCAATCATCGCAGCAGTCCATTTAGGGATAACTGCGGCATAAGCTCCATCAGGGTCCTGCCTTTTACCAAAGACATTAAAGTAGCGTAAACCCGTACAGTTTAAACCATAAGTTTTATGGAAAACATCCGCATAAAGTTCATTAACATATTTAGTTACCGCATAAGGAGATAATGGTTTACCGATAGCCTCTTCTACTTTTGGTAGTGCCGGGTGATCCCCATAAGTAGAGCTTGATGCCGCATAGACAAAGCTCTTTACCTGAGTTTCTTTAGCTGCCGTAAGCATAGTTAAAAAACCAGTGATATTTGCTGAGTTAGTTAATAATGGGTCAGCAATTGATCTTGGTACTGAGCCAAGTGCTGCTTGATGAAGAATATAATCGACGCCATTATCGTAATAATTTAATGCGGTTTGGCAATCATCTAATTGACGAATGTCTCCTTGAACAAAATAAAAGTTTTGCCATTGTTCAGGGGAAACTTGTGCTTGAACTTCATCCAGATTGTATTGATGACCTGTTGCGAAGTTATCTAAACCCACAACTTTCTGGTTTAATAAAAGCAGTGTTTCTAAGAGGTTTGAGCCGATAAAGCCGGCACAACCAGTGATCATCCAGGTTTTAGGTGAATTGGTAAGCTCTTGTTTTATTTTTTGAAACTGAGTCATTGCGCTAAGTTGTCCTGTCCTTAATAAGTCCCGCTCAACCAAGTGTTCAGATAGTAGGGCTTAAGATGTATCTAAAAATTGTTACTAAAAGGATTTATAAGCGGATATCAGCTAAATCTTTCTCTAACATATATTTTAAATCGTAAATTACATGGTTTTCTTTCATCAATGCTTTAATGTCATCTGAAGATAAAACCTTAAACTCATTATGTGCTACCGCAAAAATAACCGCATCATAGTATGCAGTTTTAGGAGCAGAGATTAAATCGACCTCATATTCATGCTTAGCTTCCTCTGGGTTTACCCAAGGGTCATAAACATCAACATTAATATCAAACTCTGCTAATTCAGATAAAATATCAACTACTTTGGTATTGCGAACATCAGGACAATTTTCTTTGAAGGTCAAGCCCATCACCAGAACATTAGCACCGTTAACCGGCAGCCTTCTTTTTAGCATGGTTTTTACTAACTGAGAAACAACATACTCTCCCATAGAGTCGTTAATACGACGACCTGCAAGGATAACTTCTGGGTTATAGCCAATAGCCTGTGCTTTATGAGTTAAATAATAGGGATCAACACCAATACAGTGACCGCCAACAAGACCCGGTCTAAATGGCAAAAAATTCCATTTCGTACCAGCCGCTTTCAACACTTCTTCAGTATCAATATTTAGCTTATTAAAAATAACGGCAAGCTCATTTATCAAAGCAATATTTAAATCACGCTGAGTATTCTCAATAACTTTTGCAGCTTCAGCCACTTGAATACTTGATGCTTGGTATGTACCTGCTGTAATAATAGATCTATAGAGGCTGTCAATAAATTCTGCAACTTGAGGCGTTGATCCTGAAGTGACTTTTAAGATATTTGTAACTCTATGCTCCTTATCACCAGGGTTAATACGCTCAGGGCTATAGCCAGCATAAAAATCTTGATTAAATATTAAGTCTGAGTGGCGTTCTATTTCAGGTAAACAAACTTCTTCAGTAGCTCCTGGATATACCGTAGATTCGTAAATGACAATATCGCCCTTATCAAGCACATTAGCCAGCATAGCACTCGCCTTTACTAAAGGCGTTAAATCTGGACGCTTATGTTTGTCAATTGGCGTTGGAACGGTAACAATAAAGACATTACAATTTTTTAAATCGCCAACTTCTGAAGAATACGAAATAAATTCAGAATCAGCTAACTCTTCACTGGATACTTCTAACGTAAAATCGTGACCTTGCTTTAGTTCATCAACACGTTTGCTGTTAATGTCAAAACCTAAGGTTGGATATTTTTTACCAAACTCTACTGCGAGGGGTAAACCAACATAACCTAAACCTATAATGCCTAGCTTCACGTTCTCTAATGAGTGCAACATACCATGTCCATTTATTGTATTTCGATTAAGAATATTCTTAAAGGGCTTTACAGAGATAACGATATAAGGCTACCGTTATCTCTAACCACTTTAATTAAATACCACTGATAGCAGCAATTGCAACTGCCGAATTATAGATTATTCCCGTGACACTAGACCACAATGCCAAGTTATTCATATACTCAGCATCAAGGGGTACTACGATAGTATCACCTGGTCTTAAATTATCACCTGCATCACTGCTAAACCAATTACCACTTTCCATCATTTTAATACTGCCATTGGCAGAAATTATATAAATGCGCTCTTCATCTGCACGCTTTTTACTACCACCACTTTGGGCTAAATAGTCATCTGCAGATAAATTAATATCATATATATGGGATGATGTAACTTGTACTTGACCAACAACGTTAATAGAGTTTTTCAAAGTAGGAACATATAACACATCACCGCCTTCCAATAACACATCGTAATTTTTGTTGTTCATTACTTTTGGTAAATCAATAACCAGTCGGCCAACGGGTTGCACATTGGCCATATCTGCTAACATTTGCTGAACTTCAGCGTATGATTGCGAATAGTTTTGGTCTGTCATTGACTTAGAGGCCATTTCTATACGTAAATCTGCAGTTAATTTTAATAAATTTTGTTGCTCAATTTCACGTAGTTGTACTCGTGTAAAAACAGAGCCTTCTTGGTGGGCAAATTTGGTAAAACCACCTGCTTTAGCTATTAAATCAGCTAAACTTTCACCGCGACGAACCGTATACTTGCCAGGAAAGACAAACTCACCTCGAAGCTCAACCACGTTATTTTCACTCCATGCCGGAATTTGATGAATATTCAATCTATCTTTTGAACTTAACAGAACATTATCTTTTTCATCACCAGAAAGCGCTGAACTTAAACTAAACATTAGTGACGTTTGTTGCGCCCTATGATTAACAATTTGATTACGAGATACTTCCGCACGCACCATATAAGCCGACTCAGTTAAACCACCAGCGGCTGCAATTAAATCCGATACGCGGGCATTTTTGGCCAGCGGGTATACGCCTGGAAACTTCACTTCACCATCTGCTTCAACTAATTGGATTGGTTGACCCGATCTTCCTTGACGCTTTAACTTTTCAATAATGGGCATCAATAAACGTTGACGAGAGAACAGTGTTAGCTCTTTCAGGTCAATTTCCTCTTCAAGCTCACCACCACTAAACTGAGCAATGGATTGTTCAACTAATTTAGCGGCAGCAGCTTCATCACTGTCAAGCTGAGCAATCTGTTCACTATCACCATATTTCAACCAAAATTGTTTCTGCTTAAACTTCTCTTTTGCTAATTCTTGTTCTTTTTTAGCCAAGTTATCTTGAGTAAAAGCCAAAGAGTCTAAGCTAATTTTACTATCAACTAATTTAATAACATTGGCAAAAACTAAAATTTTATCATTACCTTGCAAAACTATATTATCTTTTGAGTTGGGTGATGAAATCGCTTTGGCTAAATCAAACTGTAAAATTTCAATATTACGAGCAATATCAATTTCACGTACAACAATGGAATAGTTTAGGTCGGCCGAATTTAATAAATGCGAATCAATATTTGGGAAGATATCAGTAATTCGCTGACCTGTTTGCCATTGATATTTTCCTGGTCGCGTCACTGCGCCGATAACAGTAATAGACTGTTCAAACATTTCAGCAGCCTTCATCACATAAACGGCATCACCTGCATGTGCTTTTTTCACTAGATCACTTGCTTGAGTCAAATCAACATTAACGACGGTGCGCAAAGAGTCTTGATTATAACGTTCTACGCGAGTTGTTTTAGCAAAAGCTGTTGGCAGCAGCCCTCCTGACATGGCCAAAACATCATTAAAATTTTCATTTTGACTTAATTCATAAATAGCAGGGCGCCTAACTTCACCTTCAACACTGATAGTATTTCCTTTAGGGGCAATAAATATCACATCGCCAGACTGTAATAATACATCGCTTCGTGAATCACCTTTAACCAATAAGTCATATAAATCTAAAGTAGTAACTAACTTGCCAGCGCGTTTAAGCTGAATATTACGCAAGCTACCAATATCACTAATACCACCCGCTGCAAAAATCGCATGAGTAATACTCGATAAAGAACTTAGGGTATAAGGACCTGGTTTATGTGCATCGCCTAAAACAAAGACACGCATAGAGCGTAAGGAAGCAATACCAACAACAACATCAACACCAATAACTTTTTCTTTAATGCGTGCAGTTAATAAACGCTTCATTTCATTAAATGATAAGCCTGACACTGTAAAAGGCCCATGAGCAGGAAAAATAATTTGCCCTTCACGGTTCACTGTTAATTCAAGTTCATCTTTTTCTTTCCCAAACACTTGGATAGATATCTTATCTCCAGGACCAACGATATAATCAGCAGGGATTGCAATATCCATCATAGGCGCAAACGTTTGTGGTGAGTTAGCAAAAACATCATAACCAAAAGGTTTCAGCTCATCACTATCTTCAAGCTGTTCTAAGTCTTCTAACTCTTCTTCAGTAATAGGATTACCTTCAGCATCAAATTGGGTTCCACGCGGGAAAGTTTCGGTATTCTTTTGGGATTCACTAGATCCCGCTTTCGATAGCTGCCCTTTGATACTGTTTAGATCAACGCCCATACTCTTAGCGAGCGCTTCTTGCTGAGAAGGAGGTAATTTTTTAAATTGCTCCAATTGCTGTTCACTTATTTGACTTGCAGCAATAGCCTTCGAAGGTAAGTATATTACGAAGAAAGTCAATACCAGCAAAATGCTCAGCATCAATTTAAAAAAACTAACACCATGACTTTTAATGTTTTTTTCGGTAGCTGTTATCATTTTAACAAAGAGTTCCTATATAGCCATACGGCATTAAAAAAGTGTCGTAGACTTCTGCCTATCCCTGAATAATTTCAAGAACCTTAAAGTTCGTCACTAATTTTAGTGACGACGAAGTTTACCAGCATATTGTTATGCAAACAATATGTTAGCTAGGCTAGTCGTCTTTATTATTAGCCGACCACACCGCAGGCGCTAGGAAACATTTCTCTACACCTCCCAAAGCATGGTAATCATTGATTTATGCCAAAACTTGCCTTTATTTGTTCACACGGGTATAACACTCTCTTTACTAAAAACTAAACTTACAATGTTACGGTAAAAACTAACGCAAATGATTATAAAAAATAAAATCTAGGATAATTATATGACTCAACCTAATGCGGGTACCCTATTTGGCCACCCGAAAGGACTTTTCCTTTTATTTGGTACTGAAATGTGGGAGCGTTTCGGTTATTACGGCATGCGTGCTTTATTGGTATTATATTTAGTAGCCTCTGTACAAGATGGTGGTTTTGGCTGGACCTCAGGTGAAGCGTTAAGTCTTTATGGTACATTTACCATGGCAGTATACTTAACACCTGTATTAGGGGGTTGGTTAGCTGATAATTATATAGGCCAACGTAAAGCTATAATTTACGGCGGACTGATCTTCGCATTAGGTTATTTTACCCTAGGTATTCCTAAATCAATGATTGTTGGTATGGAAGAAACTGTCTTCTACATTGGTTTATCATTAATCATCGTGGGCAATGGTTTATTTAAGGCAAATGTATCTAGCTTGGTAGGTGATTTATACGAAGAAGGCGATCACAGACGTGATGGTGCTTTTACAATTTTCTATATGGGTATTAACCTAGGTGCATTCTTAGCACCAATCACTGTTGGTGTCTTGGGCGAACAGGTTAACTGGCATTACGGTTTCATATTGGCTGGTTGTGGTATGTTAGTTGGTTTAGCTATGCAACTTACCCTAGCTAACAAATACTTAGGCGATATAGGTATTGTTCCGTCAGCTAAACGCTCAAAAGGCAAACAAGAAGCTCACGCACCTATTACTTCACAAGACATTGACCGCATGAAAGTCATCTTAATCATGAGTATGTTCTCAGTTATATTCTGGGCTGGTTTTGAACAAGCAGGTGGGTTGTTCACTATTTATGCGTCTGACTTTACGGATCGTACTATCTTCGGTTTCGAAATAGCTGCTTCTTCTTTCCAGTCATTAAATGCAATGTTTATCATCATGTTAGCACCGGTTGTTGCTTCTGTTTGGGTTAAAATGGGATCAAACGAACCGACATCACCGAAAAAGTTCGCATTAGCTATGATATTCTTGGCTTTAGGCTTCTTCGTTATGCTATGGGCTACTATGGTACAAGGTGGCGATGTTACAGTTAAAGTAAGTATGTTATTCCTAGTTTTTGCTTATCTATTCCATACCTTAGGTGAGCTATGTTTATCACCTATTGGTTTATCAATGGTGACCAAGTTAGCTCCACTTAAGTTTACCTCCGTTCTAATGGGTATTTGGTTCTTATTTACCGCCTTATCAAACAAGTTAGCTGGTTTTATCGGCTCATTTGTTGGTGAAGGTCAAGAAATGGTCGATAATGCAGCTAACATATTTATGGGCGTTGGTGTTGCTGCTTTAATTACCGGAATTATCATTTTCCTATCCGCTGGTAAGTTAGTAGAATGGATGCATGGTGCAGAAGGTGATGATATTGTTGATTTAGATGAAAAAATTGAACAAGAAATCGCAATTACCGGTACTCACGAAGGTGTTACCGAAACTCACAACTAATTAACAATATCTGCAAGTACAAAAATACTATAAAGCTGGGTGAGCAATCCCCCAGCTTTTTTGTTATTTAAAACAAATGTTAAAGCATATGCTAATGTAAGCGATTATAATTGATAATTAATAACTGTTAACTTTTTGAATGATAACCCTCTTATGAATGCACGCTCACAATTACGAAAAGAAATCAGGCAACGCCGTAATGCACTTTCAGCAACGGAGCAATCCACTGCAACGATTAAATTAACCCAACGATTATCTTGTCATAAGGAGATTCTGAAAGCGAAACGGATAGCAATTTATTTAAATAATGACGGAGAATTGTCAACCACTAGTTTTATAGAATGGTGTTGGCTGAATGAGAAAGAGGTTTTTTTGCCTGTGGTGCATCCTTTTAGTAAAGGAAATTTACTTTTCTTGCAATATCAACAAGAAACTCAGCTGGTAAAAAATGTTTATGGCATTTTAGAACCTAAGTTAGATGTCACTATGGTTTGTCCTATAGCCAAACTTGATGTTATTTGTACACCTTTAGTCGCTTTCGATAACTCTGGCGCTAGATTAGGCATGGGCGGAGGCTTTTATGACAGGAGCTTAGCAAATTGGCAACAAACGAAATTATATCCCCTAGGTCTGGCCCATGATTGCCAATTGGTAGACTCTGTACCCGTAGAAGGCTGGGATGTCCCCTTACCCGAAATAATCACTCCCAGTAAGAGCCACTGTTTTATTAAAGCTAATTAATTCAATTGCTATTGATTAAAACATAAAATAGTTAAAAGTTACACTTCACTATGTGCCACCACAGGAGGTAACTTAGCTATAAAAAGTTTAAATACCCTAGAGCGATGGCCATTGAAGTGTATCGAAAACATATTGCCATTGCGCATCAAACGGCGCCGATATCTTCATTCTTTTTTTGCTAATGGGGTGATTAAACTCTAAAGACTTGGCTATTAACATCAAGCGTTTAAAGCCAAAGTGTTCAATAAAAAAAGGATTTTGTTTGTTATCACCATAGTTAATATCACCGATAATTGGATGACGTAAATGCGCTAAGTGACGACGAATTTGATGACGTCTGCCTGTGTTAGGGCGCACTTGAATTAACGAGTATCGCACGCTATCAAATTTACCGACTCTAATTGGCAAACTTGCTTGCTGCTCAACTTGGTAGTAACTTTGGGCAGATTGTGCCGGCTTGTCACGGCTGACATTTTTATCACCCAATTTATCTAGCTTCTCTTTCAAAGGGTGATCAATTAAACCTGCAGGTACTGCCAAGTGACCACGTGTCAAGGCATAATAAGTTTTCACCATGGCTAAATCATCATTACTACTTTTATTGTACTTTTCTTCATTAGTTAGTTGTTTTTCCTGAGTACCTTTAAATACAGCATTGTTCCCAATTGTCCCTAGGTTACTTTTATATGCAAAAGCTTCACTTAACTGAGTAGCGATATCCTTGCTTAAAGCAAAAAGCAGGACCCCAGAGGTAGGTCTATCCAATCGGTGAACAGGGTAAACATACTGTCCAACTTGATCTCGAACTAGCTGCAATGCAAAATAAATTTCGTCTTTATCCATATAACTTCGATGAACAAATAGCCCTGCAGGTTTATCAACAGCTACCAGATACTCATCTTGATAAAGAATATTTAGCACAGGTTTCTCCGGTCCGATACCCACGGTAGTTATTGGCTCTACAGTAACGTTATCGAGATTAATCATGCTGCTTACCCTGTTCAGTCAAAGCTTTATCTATTTTGTGAATAACACCAAGTAAAGGTTTTGCATTTATTGATAAATGTTTAAAAGCCTCTTCGGCCATAGGCGTTATAGAAATTTTTGACGGCAATGCTTGTTGATGATTTATCATCATCATTATCTTTGGAATAAATATAAACTGTAACCATTGCTCAAATGCTAAAGTATCACAACAAAAAGGAGCGCTACTTGAGAGCTCTTCTTCAGTAGGCAGAGGTATTTGCCAAAGATTAAGTAATTTAAGCTCAAAAGTTAAGTCGCCTAATAAAGTGTTGATATACTCAGGAGTTGTTTTGATCATCATCTGTGGCTATTTAGATTTAGGTTATAAAGTGAATAGGATAAGTAGATAATTACCAGCAAACTATTTCAGGTAAATAATTTTACTATGTTAATGGCGCCATTATCCTTAAAATAACACTTCATTACAGCAATATTTACTCAGTAGTAAGTACTTTTTTGTATTTCAATGTGTTTTTTTGTACAAAGCCCTAAAAAACACTGTTACATTCCCCGCCTGATTTCGCCCAGATATAACCAAAAGGACTAAGAAGTATGGGTATTGATAGCAAAAGAATCTATATAAATCCTGCAAAAAATTACCTCTTATCACTCAACTCGAATGTAAATACTAATAATTCAGCGCTTGCGTTAAACCGCTTGTGTCATAAATTAGATAAAAATAGCTGCTATTCGACTTTCGATTGGTCAACTTTAAGCTATACAACTCTCATAAAGCTTAAATCAGACCTACAAGCGGAAAACTATAGCGCTGGTTCAATTAATACTTATATGTCTTTATTTAAGGGTGTTGCGCTTGATGCGTGGCGGCTTAAACTTATCTCTACCGATGATTATCTTCATATCAAGGATATTAAGCGGGTTAAAAATGTTCGTGTTCTTACTGGACGGTCATTACCACCAGAAGAGATCAAGAACCTCGTTAAGCACTGTACTAAGTTAAAAACAAATATGGGTTACCGTAATGCGGCCATAATAGCGTTAACTTATGGGGCTGGTTTACGTGTTCATGAAGTTGGAAACATCAAAATATCAGACTTTAAAGAGGATCTAATAACAATTATTGGGAAAGGTAATAAAGAGCGAAATACGCCAATACCTAGCTTTGTGTCAAAAATTGTAAAACGTTGGTTATTAGTTCGGGCAAAATTTAATTGTGACGGTTTATTTTTAAGAGTTCATAGAGGAGATCACATTTTAAATTCCCAACTATCCAAAGGTAGTATTCGTAAAATCTTCATCAATGTTTTGGAGCAAGTAAACAGCGAGCATTTCAGCCCACACGATTTAAGACGCAGTTATGCAACTAATCTACTTGATGCAAATGTAGATTTATTTACTGTTCAAAACTTAATGGGCCATGCGAACGTCGATACGACAAAGCTATATGACTTACGCGGGGAGAAAACAAAAGCAAGTGCAGTTGAGTTATTACCTTTTTAATTTAACCAGGTCTGGTCCCGTCACACACAAAAAAGCCGCAGTTAAGCGGCTTTTCATTCACTTTTATAATTACTTGATAAGTAAATCGGTCACCGAAAATGAACCATTATCAACTTGAAATACCAAGCCTACTACAGGCGAATCAGTAAAGGGTTTTGCATATGTCGCAAGCCCATTGTATTCCCCCTCAAATTGACCACAAGAACTAACTCTTAACACCATATCATAAACATTCACCGAACTATCAGGCACTGTTAATGCACCACTGTATTGACAACCATCTGTATCAGATCCAGTTATCAATCCATCAGCATCAACTGCAATTGATGTTTGCGCATCATCAGTTGCGTAGTTGCCTTTAATGGTAGACAAGCTAGCACCGTTGGCTGATTGGTCAGATACTCTCAAGCTAAATGTAGTTACTTTGACATTATTAACAAATGACGTGCCTGTTATACTCGTTGGCGTATAATCACCTGATACAGTACCACTTTCAACATACAAACCATTCTCGTCATACACCTTAAAATCACCTGAGAATGTACTACCATCAAGTACGAGCACCCCTTTATCTTGCTCACCATCGTCGGATATGAGCCTAATCTCACCATTTGGCGCAATTAATGCCGCAACAGCAATAGACTCATTGCCAATTACTGTTTGACCTTCCCATAAACCAATTGGCATTACCTCAACCGGCTGAGTGATTAGTTTTTCTTCGACTGAATCAGAACCACCTCCACCACAAGCAGATAACGACAACACAAGGAAAGCAATTGATAATTTTTTCACAGAAGATACTCCATATCTATTTGAATTCAAACCTAGAATTAGGCGAAGCGATCCTAACAGAGTGATTTAAACAAATATATGATTCCCATCAATAAAAAAACCGCTTTCGCGGCTAATTTAATACTGGTTATTGTGAGAGCTTTTAACACTTCTCACACTTTGAGGTTGTTTGCTCAAGTAATGCTAAGCGCATATTAAAACCATTCAATGTGTTATTTAACTTCCACAATACTACTAAAGCGAGTGCGGCTGTTGGTGTAAGTCCTATAGCTGCCATTTGCTTTAAGTAGGGTAATAATTCAATCATGATTTATTCCCCCTTATGGCTGCTATAAATTGCGGAGCTGCTTTCTTAAGTTCAACTATTCCCCAAATACCTCCAATCATAGAAATAAGCGTTTGAACAACCCATTCGGGCACTATATCAAGGTTGGTGAATATCTCCCCTCCCCACTCAGGCGAAATAACCGTGATAACAATAGGTAAAGCAAACAACCAGAACGAACACCACCGAAGTGCATTGTCTTTGTCTTGTAAGTTTGCCATTTCCCATTCATGGTTATTGCTTTGCTCGTCAGTCGCTAAACGTGCTTGATTATTAATAACAGCTAGCTTTCTTTCATGCTTTGCTGCTTTGACTTCGCCACTGTTCTTTAACCACTGGGTAAGTGGCGTTGATATAAAGCTAAAAAATTCTTTGATCATGTTAACCCCCTAACCACCATAAAAGTGATGAAACGATAACACCGACAATAAACCCTGCTTGCCCTGCGCTATCTTCCATTTGTCTTTGCTCATCCATTACGCGCCCTCGTTATCGTGGGTTTTTTCGTAAATCCAAGCGCCTAATGACCAGTGTTGATTACCTGACAATTTAGCGCCCACGGCATTTACGCCACTTGCAAAAATATTGTTGTCATTTACTGGGTTGATAGCATCACCAACAACACCAGCTGCTTTAATTGCTTGGTTTTTTGCATACCAAATACCAAGAGCGCCAACAACACCAACAGCACCAACTACAGCAACTTTTGAGTTTAATACTTTATTCATCGTCTACAATTCCTTTAGTATGTGCCTTTATTTGATAAACAGCGGTTGCACATAACGAGGCGATAACAATCGCCCCTAGTGCCTTTTTAAAATATTTCATTAGACTATTGCCTCGGCCATTTCACCCAAACGATTCAGGCGAGCAATAACGAAGTTTTCTTTTGTGGCCAGTACTGCGCCTTGTCTTGATTGCTCGATAGTAAAGTGACCTTTCGACCCCTCAAAAACCGACATGTGAAGCATTAATTCAGGCAATGCGGCAGGGCTAACATATTCAACTGGTGACATTTGCATTTTGCTTGCAACATAATCGATATAAGCTTGAGTATGGTTTTTTTCTTCTGTACCACTTGGCGCCCATTTATTAATAATGGTGCTAATGGTGTTATCACCACGTTCAAGATATTGAAGCAAGATAATAAAACCCGCTCTAAAACCATGCTCAGGCGTTTTAAATTCTTCAAAAGTAGCATCAAGATTTAGCAAGCGTTCGCCTGTCCAGTCTGCCGACTCTTTGATATTGAGCGGGTTATTGTTCCGCACATTTTTTGGTTTACTCATAAAATAAATTCCCAATATTGGCAGCGTCAAAGCTGCAACTAAACCTATGTAATTTTTCATTTCATGTGGTCACTTAAATTTTTAACAGGCAACAATTAAACGGGCGTATTGTCCATGTAAACCCATATTGTGCCATTGCTGAACACCATAGGGCTCGGCTTTCCTGCGCTGTCACTTATGGTTACAACTGAACCGTTATTTTCTGATGCTGACGGGAGTGCTGCGGTTGAATATGGTCTGATTTTTAAAGGGGTTTTGGTCTCGACCATTTTATTAGCTGGTGCGCTCAATTCGGTGTTACCTGACATCGCTTGTATAACACCACCTACTTCAACCTTTCCACCAGCAGGTTTTAACGCAACATTACCCGCCTTTGTTTCTATTAGCAGTCCGTTTGTTTGCGAAGCGTCAACTTCAATTGCAAGCCGAGTAAAACCTACATCATTTTTAAACCTGTAAACAGCACCAGCTAAGCCATTAACAAAATCAGATAAAATACTGTGCTTGTGTGTGGTTTTCTTTCTAAATGCTGCCGTTCCGTCTTCTACTTTATTCTGCCAAAGAACAGCAGCCCCCTTGATACCAGTCCACACGAATTCAGCCAAGGCACTTATAAAGAAATAGCGTTCACTGTGGTCAAGCTCGTCATTGTGAGCTTCTAAGGCCACAAAGTTACCATTACCAACAAAGTCAGCTGCTTTGTCTGGTCGTCTTGTCGCATTTTGGGCATTTTTCAGTATCACTATGTCGTTACCTTCGCCGACATTATCAATCTGGACTGCTCTACCATCCGTGTAATGATGCAAGGGAAACCCTATCGGCTCATTGCCATAGTTCGTTTGACCAGCAAAGTTAGCCATTTCAAAAACGCCTTTCGTTGCTGACGATCCGTTTATTAAGCTTCTGGAGCCATACTCATAACGTAATGGCGTATCACTGTCTGACATGCTCTGTCTAAGCTCTTCAGCAGTGTTTAACCCCAGTTGCCATTGGTTAGGATTTTTTTCAGCTAACACTAGCGCGAGAGTAGCCACACCAGTACAAGCAACAACTTTTTTATTATCGACGGTAACACCGGACTTCAATACAACATCCCAAGCACCACCACCCCGACTAGGGCTTTCTTTTAAATTGACTCGGATACCAAGGCGTAAAAAACCACACGTAACCGCCTCGGCTAAGGTGTCAAAAGTTAACGCTTGTTTTTTTAGATATTCGCTGACTTTAGTACCACCAAAACCGACAAGTGCTGCGCCTTTTTGTTCGTCATTTGCATCACTCACCGCATTAAGTGGTGACAACATATTATTTTGTAATTCCATGCTTAACTCTCTTTATAAAATACTGGTGTCGATAGCGATAATTGCTTGTGGGACATCACTGTGATTATGCACCCACACACTCGCCTTACTTTGAATTTTAGCGGTTGCTTGTGGAGCAAAAGAAATACCATTTTGCGCATTAACCGCCGAGCCATACGCCAATTTAATATTGTATAAATCAAGCTCACCACGAACGATTGTCGCAGTATGACGATTCGCATTGATTGGCAATATTTCTGCCGACTGTCCAGCCGCCAAAGTGATATTAATCGGGTCGCTTGCAGTAGCTGCCGCAGCAATAGAGATTGCTGGCATTGCCTCAATATTAAGCGCAGGCATTGAATTAACATCAACTGCTGGCATTGAATTAACATCAACCGCTGGCATTGCATCAATAGTAAAGCTCCACGCTCCCGACTGAGTAACAGCCCCAACCGTAAACGCATCATCAAACTGCACCTTAATTGGGGTTTCGTTTATGATTTCAGTACGGGTTACTTGTGACTTTTTATTTACTGGCTTGCTGCCTGTCGTGTACTTGATTACCACACTAGTTTCGGTAATATTTTGCAAAACAAAGCTTGGTACATCACCAAGGTTTATTTGGTCACCCGCTTCGATTGGTATGTCTTCAATACCTCTCGCTGATAACTCAAGCTCACCATTAACGCTTAATACCGTGAAGAATCCACCACTGAAATTTACGGTTTTTTTCTCATAAGCTAAAAGTGTTAGTTCCATTATTTACTCGCCTTTTTATTACTTGCGTTAACGGCTGAGACAACAATCACAGATAAGACAACCGCACCAACAAGACCAGCACCCGCCAAATAAATGGTTTTTGTGGTTTTCAAATCACCCATTTTTAGGTTTTCTGCAAAGTCTTTGACCGTGCCTATCGTTTTGTCGTTAATGACTTCTATACGCTCGTTTGCATCACTAACGGCTGACATAGCATCATTTGCAAACTCAAAACCACGCTTGTTCGAATATTCAACGGCATACAAAGCATCTCTATTCGATTCAGTAAGGGCATTCATAGCCTTTTCACCAAATTCAAAACCACGCTTGTTCGAATCGTCAACAGCAAAAAAAGCTTGTCTTGTCGTTTCACCCACAGCATTGATAGCATTATCAGCAAAATCAAAACCACGCTCACTGTTATCACCAACCGCTTTTATGGCATCATCACCAAAATTAAAACTGCGTACTACGGCATTTTCCATGCCGCCAAGTACGTCACTTACAGCATCTTCAGCAAAGTTAAGACTTAGCTCAACTGCGTCATGGTCGGTCATTACAATGGATGAGCCAGCACTTTCAACAATCTGCAAGCCTGACTCAGTTTGAATATTATTTGTTTTATTAGATGTATTACTTGATGTTGAACTTTTTGACTTACCACCCATTACAAAGTCCTCCTAAAAATATGTTCGACAAGCTCAAACTCCTGTTTGATTAGCTTTAAAATTGCTGGTCGTTTGGTATGAAACCGAATTGAAGCAAAGCCGCTATCCTTAGCAACTTTAATAACACCACTGATAATTTCACCTAAGTCCTGCCCCTCAAAACAACAGATAACTAGCTCTTTGCTTTCGGCTCGGGTTAGCATATGCGCCTTACCCTGTTGTAACCTCCAACACTGAGCTATGCCATTGTCACATTGCTTTTTAAGCTCCAAATCGTCACCACTTAATGATTTAGTTAAAAAAGGCGCGGCTTGTGCAAAAGTGATTTTTTCAGCGATTATTTTTTCTTCCACAAATAAACCCCACCAAGAACCGTTACACCAATAATTGACACACCAGCCGCCCAAGGCGGGACAACCAAACCTTTATTGATAGTTAAACCACCCTGATTAGCGGTTGTAGTGCTATAAACATCACCCGAGGTCGCGCTAGTACCTAAGTCAACACTGCCGCCCCCCGTATCTACGCCCGGTATCGGAATCATTATTTAACTACCTTATAAACGACACCCGCCACAACCAAGAAACCAAGACCAATGCCCGAGTAAATAGCCACTTTTTTAACGTTAACTGGCTTTGCTACTACAATGGTCTCGCTTGCTTGTGTTTGGCCTATAACAGGTTGGTGAATAGTATCGGTATTACCGTTCGCTTGATTTGCTGGCTCTGGACGTTCACGGCTTGACTCGCTGAATTTAGCGGTTATATAGTTATTCGCAAATCCCGAAAATACATCTAAATAACCGCTGTTATCTTCGCTTGCACCACCGACAATTTCTTCTTTCGATTCTTCTGCCATGATTTACCCCTTATGCTGCTTCAAGCACTTCAAACAACACAGGGATATTACCCGCAGCCGTTACGGTTGGTTTAATCTCGAATGAGTTACCCGCAGTTTGCAAAGAATCCATCAAGTTAAAACCAGAAGCGACAGCATCAAAATGCAAGTAACCCGCCTGAACATTACGTTCAAAACGCTCTAGCATTAAGTTGTTTTGCGTTGTTTTCATGTTCCAGCGCTCTAAGCGGTTATGCTTAATAATCAAGTCAGTGATATTTGCTGACTTCATATGCATGCGCTGAATGCGTGGACCACGGGCAAACGTATTGTAGTTATTTAAGCCTGTTGCACTTGCATCGATATCCAGCACATATTTACGCGGTACCATCATTCGTTTTTCTAATGCACCGTCAAACACTTTTCGGGCACGTTGACGAATAAAGCCACCGATTTCAGGCGCATCACCATCAGTTACTTGTTGAGCGGTAGCAGCTGCCACTTTAAAGATAAGCGTTAAGTTATCTTGTGCGCCAGTTACTAGGCCAGTCAGGTTTTGACCATCTTCAGTACGACCCGTTAAATCATCAAACGGAATAATAAACACACCATCAGGTAATGTTTCGATTGCATAGGCTCTGTTTTTATATGCTTCAAGCATACGTAAATCTTCACCTGTTAAATCATAGATAACATCACCACCAAGCTTTACTTGTACTTGTAAAAGCTGGTTGTTATTAAGATTGGTCATTAATACGATTTCAGATAGAACTGCACCCGTATCTAGATGTACGGTAGTTTTACCGCCCCAAGGAATTGATACATTGTCTAATTGCTGATTAGTATGGCGCATTATGCACGACCCCCTAAAAAGCGGAATGGACGGTAAGTATTAGATGCGTAAACAACAGCACCCGATATTACAACAGTAGCAAGGGCTGAAATGCCCATCGTTTTATAGTTCATTTGTGAACCCTTATTTAATAAAAATATGTGTTAAAAATCAGGGCTGAGTAAAACAAATGATTTGAAATTGGTTCAAGGTGAGTTTGAAAACGATTTGAAACTGACTTTTCAAAATTTAGGCAATAAAAAACCGCGCAATTGCACGGTTTTAAAGGGCAGTTTGGAAATGTTAACTTGCTATTTTGTAGCCACCATTTTTATCAATCTCTTTTTGTTCAGGCGTCCATTTCTTGGTTAAATAATTTGATTGAGGAACATATGCGGCCACCTTTTCAAATGTGCCACCCGCTTCACTATGAAGATAATGAACTTTTGTCCTTACTATTTCGTCAATCTCTTTAGCGTACATCGATAATTTGACGTTTCTATGGCCTAAATGAATCACATCAGCCGCACGACAACCTAACTCTTTCATGACTCGGTTTTGGTCATTTAAACCACCTTGGGCACCTATGACTTTAACGGGTGAGTTGTTCCAGATTGTTTTTGGTACTTCTGCAGAACGCTGAAAAATAGCAATAGCACGTAAGCCAAACTTACGGCCACCCGTCCAGATTTTACCGATAATGGTTTCATCTTTTTGGTTACCTTCGGAATACTCGCCAAACTCTTCAAATACTGTGTAGAGAATGCGATTACCATCAGCAGCCGCCCACGCCAATGAAGCGAACCAATGCGCCTCAACGATTAACGCTTGCTTGCGTTCTTTCTCGGTTTTACCTTTTGGCTTTGGCGCATAAGCCAATATAAATGGCTTACCTGATGCCCAAGCCTCTTTAAATACTTTTGCAAAATTCATTCGTGTTTTGTACGAGTAAACTTTGCGGCCAGCGAGCTTCTTATACTCGCCGTGTGGGTCAAAAATAATTGCTGGGTACTTGGCAGGGATAATCCCTAATGTATTCATAGCAACCCCTTTACCACCACCCGTCATACAACAAATACTCGTATGCTTGGCGTTACGTGCTGTATTTTCATTTATCGCCACGGGTAGTCACCTCGCTTTTTTCTTCATTGTTTACTTGAAACCAAATAGGCACACCCGCAACAGTTGCACCACCAAGCGCCATTAATTCAGGCATCCATGAATCAAGGTTGACGTTATCAGGGTCGACCGTCATTTTAGGCTGATATTTTTGGATAAGTGGCGCAGTCAATACAGCAAAAAGTGTCGTAGGCAATTCACCCAATACAATCTCTTTACCTGTTAAGTCACTGGCAATTTTAGCGACATGCCCCAAACCAGCAACGGCAATTCCCATAGCATCCTCAGCACTAAGTTTTGATTGCTTTTGGTTACTATCGCTTGCTTGCTCAGATTTTTCTTGCTGCTCGGTTTCGGCCTTGGTGGTGGTCGCTTCATCCAAAATACTGTCTAAATCGGAATTATCCACGGTATACATGGGAATGCCGTCACTTTCAGTTTCCGAATTTTCCAAAATCATATTTGAAACTTCTTCGGACTTTTCCAAACGCAAAACGCCTCTACCTTGCCCGTTTTCATTGTCTTGTTTCAAAACCTACCCCTTTAATTTGCTAAGTTGATAAATACCACCACCGAACAAAGCAGTACCAAACAAAGCGGCTAATATTTTCAAACCGTTGCCTTGCTTTGGTGATTCTTGCTCGAAATCATCACTTTCAATTTTGATGTCCGGTTCCAAATTTTCAGGTAAATCATTTTGGTCTGGTTTGAAATCGCTTGTTTGCTTGTCTTGCACGGTTTCAGTGGTATTATTTGAAACTGCTTTGAAAAATTCGCCTTTTACACCGATATTTTCACTCGCTTGCGCTTCAATTTCTGCGGCTCGACTTGCACCAACAAGACCACCACATTTATTTACACAATGAATAAAGGCTAATTTCTTTCCGTTCTTACGATGGCGAACCTCAGCAATTCGCCCACAACTACATTTTATTTGTAGCATTGGTTTTCTCCTTATTTTGGTTGAATACTTTGGCAGCTATCGCGGGTATTTTTGCTGCAAAAGCAATTAACCCAAATACGGCCATGATAACTATGTAACTTTGAAAAACGATGAAGAACACGCAGCCCACAACCACACCAAGTGCGAATACAAAGGCAAAAGCATGTAGTAGGCTAGTGTTTTTCATTTTGTTACCTTTTTGTGTTGTTTTGATAAATAACTACAAGCTTTGATCGGTCATTGCTGTCGGTTCTTTCAAATACACTTCCTTTGCCTGATGGGTTGTAAAGAGTATTTACATCATGCATACACGCAATTGAGCTATTAAAAACCTCATGACCATCATGAGTACTTATAATTAGCCTATCGCCCGAATAGTCTTTTATTCGTTCTCGCTTTTGCTTAGGCTTAAATATGCACCAGAAATACACCCACCCACAGATAAAGCCAAAAACCACCGCTAATAACATCGCTATATCGTTTTCATTAATCATTTTCTTTCACCTCTGATTGTTCTTCTTTTGCCATACCCGCAACAGTTGCAGCACCAGCCACATACCCAACAACTACCCCCTCTTTTTGACCATCTTGTCGGCCTGTTACATACAGTATTGCGCCACCAAGAGCGCCCATTCCAGCCGCCCATAAAGTATTCCAGTTTATTCTCATGCTATTTGCTCCCTAAGCTCAACACCCTATAAACAAAAGCACAAATCAACAGAGCTAACCTCTAAGCAACTTGCAACTTTAACCAACTGAATAACCGATATAGTCGCTTTTCCAGTTTCTAATCGACTAACTACCGCTTGACTTAGGTTTAGAGCCAAAGCCAAATCTTTCTGCTCTTTTTTGGCATGCCTTCGCCACATTTGAATATTACGGCCAATAAATTTATTTGAAGATTCACTCATTTTTTTTACTCTCTTAAGTTTTTTGTTGGTGTTGTATGTCGCTAACAAACTGTCATGGCCAAATAATCCCATTAAGCTACCTGATCCTTTCTAAGTAATTTTCGTAAATTTAAAATGTGACCGTGTGTCGATTCTGTGTTGGTTGGTGGGGTATTGTTCGTGTTTTGGTACGTAGCATCACGAAAACCACGCTGCCAAGCTGCTCGTCTATGCGGTAATTTGAATGGACAGTCTGAATGATGCTTTCCCGTAGAATGGGCTAATTGTCCTAGCTCAAAATCAACAACTTTTTGCATGCCCGATCACCTTTTTTGTCGCGTTTTTTTTCGAGGCGAAAATTGCCTCCCCCTGCTAGATTTGAGCGTATTCATTGGCTAGATTCCCTAACTAGGGCTTGGTTAGCGGCTCTCTCTCTATCATTACTAATAATTGCTTTGAAACTGCACATTAAAAACAAAAGCTCTTACAAGCCCTTTCAGGGCTCGCGCTTAAAGGTGGTCGCTAGCGCTCCAATCTTCCACCTTAGAGATAAGATTATGATGCTGGGCGCAAGCGCCTAAAAACTCATAACCCTGCCCTTGCTGCAATTTCCGCTGCGCTTCAATTGCAGCAAGCCCCTGACAAATCGTTATAAATCCACATGAATTTTATAACTAATTGCCATGGTCAACGTGCAATTGAAGCGTCGCGGTATAGCAGTGAAAAACACACTAATTAATGTTCTTTTCACTGCTGCTTCAAAGGACTATACAAACTAACAATTCATATAGTAAAACGGGCTTGCAAGCGCTCTCAGTTATGCGCCCCTATTACCCACTGCCCCATTTCATAAATACATCATGTCGCTACACGCATTTTTATACTGGTGCGGTTGTTATCCCCCTCCCAGTGATGCAACAAGGCCAGTTGCGAAACTGGCGTATTCATCGTGTCGTACAGTGCAGGTTACTGGTAATGTGTCCGTCGTGTTTTAAACGCTGTAAAAGCCGTCCTGCTTGGGTAACTCAAACCCCGATTTCTAACCGTAAATGCACCAACAACTCTTTGATCCAAATGCATCCAGATAGGCTAAAAACCTTTTTAACGAGCAAAAGAAAGCCCTCGCGATAATGGCAAGGGCTTTGTTTTGATCGTTAATGTTGGTTTTTTTGCTCTTCGTTCCAAACCTTTTCATTTTCATTAGCTTTTTGGATTTGTTCTTCTGTAGCAATTTGGAAACATTCAGTACTCAATTCCAAATCTCTATCTGATACTTTCTTTTCCCACAAGCCCCGTTCATCAGCATGACACAAGTTATTAACGAGCATAGCACTTGATAAGAGTTCATAGGCTTTAGCCGCTTCTTGTGCTGTTTCAAAAGCGTACTTTGTATATCCAATTTTTAAAATATGTTGTCTCATGACTTCCCCTTTGGCGCATAAACGCCCATTAAAATTAGTTTTCTAATCAGGGAGGTATCTAAAGGATTGGCTTGCCATGCTCGTTGTAAACGCGCTCTAAAAGCAGCAGTATTATCAACGATGGTTATGTGTTCAGCGGTCATTCAGTTATTCCCCGTTAGTATTAACTCCCCGTAAAGAAAATGGTGGGCTCATCGGCCAACTTGCCCACCACGGGGAACTCTTCTGCTTTCGGGTTATGGACTGAAAAACGTGATAAGCGTCAACTACATCAGGCAAAACGACTTGCACCGCGAAAGCAAACAAAGTGTAAAGACCACAGCCGACTATGTAAAGACGGCTGGCAACGTATTGCGATCACTTAACACCTGAACTACAATTATCAGGTCAACTACAAATCAGGTGGTAAAAATGAACTTTCAAGACGTGTTAAACGCTGTAAAAGCGGACGGCTCAGACTATGCAGCTTCAAAAAAGCTAGGCATCACCCGTCAAATGTTCAGCCAGTATAGAAATAGAGGCTCTATACCGAATGACGACCTCCTTGATAAAATGGTTGAATTAAGCGGCTTACCTGTTGAAAAAGTCTATTTAGCTGCGTATGCAGAAAAGCTGCACAACCCAAAGGCTGCGGAGGCTTTCAGGCATTTAGCAGCCTAGTAAAATACACATAAAAAAAGCCGCTCTATCGTCAGATAAAGCGGCTTTTTTGTGAATAGAGATAAATTGCAACTGACTAATATATAAGCAGTTTATTAACTTATAAAAAAATAAATTTAGCAAAAACAACGAAAGCGAGAAATAACAAGGCTTACAGCGTATTTTAAAGCTTGGATAAGGCGCGCATTATCCTTATAATAACGCGCTATAACAAGCAGCAATATTTTTGAATTTATGACTGACACAGCACCAGCAACTAACATAGCGACTCTATCAGAATTACTTAAACTTTCAGGTTCACAATATCGCCTCTATGATATAGGCCGGTTAGTCAGTAAATTGCCAAAAGAGCTATTTGAGAAAGTTGAATTAAATCAATTGCCTTACCCCACACCTACCCAAGGGTGTGCTTGTATTGCTATAGCATTTTGGCAAAAAAAATCATCACAACCTTACTTATGGTTATTAAAATTACCACTTGATGAACGAGGCTTATTAAATCAAGGAGCAAGAAACCACTTCATTGCCATCATTGTTGAAGCGTTAGGTGCCGATTTAACTCAAGAAACCTCTAAAAAGCAGGAAGATTTACTCAGCAGCAATCCTTACCTTTTCACCCCAGCTCAATATAAATTAGCGAGTTTAAATAGCAAAATAAAAGTTGATTTAAAGCAAGCACCCAGTGCATATTTCGCTCCTTTTAAACAATACCTAAGTAATGGGGCTGACTGGGATAATTGGCAAGGTGTCGGCGTACAAGGGATTACTGATTTTATAGCTAGAATTGATCATGAAGACCATATTGTTCTGTTACTCAATGCACTACCGCAGCTACCTGATGAAGTGCTTTCGCCTGTGTGTAGTGCTTTAGAAAACCAACAATATCCCGTTGTCTTAATTGATGCTATTGTCGCAGCATTTGAGAATGCACTGACAAGCTCGGCCTCCCTAGCAAAAGCAATGCATTTATTACGCGCTTTGGCTGCGAATAGTCAGCATATTCATGTGAGAAAAGCAGTAGAAAAACTATTGAGCAATGAACACATTAGCAACGAACTACTCATAATTTTATCTGGTAGGTGCTGGCAAGCCCTAGCAGATGAAAAGATGCTAATGTCTTATTTTGAACAACTTCTTAGTCATGATGACTTAACCTTATTTTCTAGCATATTTAAAGATTTAGTAAGCATCCCCTTAATTAGACCTGTTGCGTTTCAATGCATTCGTAGTGAAAACCGTTCACCGGCATTAGCGCAAGCCATTGGGCAGTTATTTGGTCAAACTTAGGTATTTCAGTTATGGAAAATATTTATTATTTGTTACTTTTTTGTTTGTTTTGCTGGTATTTTGTTTATTTAAGACAAGTCTCCGAAGCAGCTAAACGGCATGTTCATCGCTACTGTAAAGATGGTGGTTTGCAGTTTATTTCATTGGCCAGACGCTCTAGTAGGTTAAAGTTTACCAAGAAACACGGTCCCTGCATTTATAGTATTTTTGACTTTGATTTTAGTGGCGATGGTGAATCAACCAATCAGGGCTGTATAACACTGTATGGCTTAAAGCTTGATAAAGTTGACTTGCCAGCTTATCGAGTAAATTAATTCTGACTTGAATGCAATCATTCTTAGTTTGTTTTTTAATCACACATATCATCTACTAGTGTTATGCTCTTACTATTTAACACCTAGTACTATTTAACTATTGGAGTTTTTGTGCCATTTTTACAAGCCGTTTTTTGTCTAAAAGGATTTGATGATCGTAATCGATTTTTTGCAACATCAATAGTTACTATTTTAGGCTTTATTTTTTGCTCTGCGCTTTTATCTGATAACTTAGCAGTTAATGTTGTCATTTTATTACTATTGACCCTTGTACTGACTTGTAGTGCTAAACGTCGATTACATGACGCTAAGCTTAATAAAAACTGGCAATTAGTGCCTGGTGGTTTACTCCTCCTTACTGGTATTTTAAGTCTACTGCTTAAAAACAGTAGTAGTTATTACTTATTAATTTTACCATTTTTAAGTACTGCCCTTTTACTTACCTACCCAAGTAAAAAAACAAAAGAAAAAAAGAATTACATCCTAGGCTATTATGGCCCTGTTGATCTAAGTGAATATAAACAAAAGACCGAGGTAATCAGCACACCAAAGCAACGTATTGAGCCAACACTAGCTGCTCAAGGAGCAAGTGAGCAGCCTTATAGTTATGATATTATCGATGAGCAAAATATTTCCGCCAACGACACGATTACTGATGAAAATGATAATAAACAAGCAGACATTGGCGAACTTATTCGCTTAAAACTCCTTGGCAACCGTAAAGTACAGCTCGGCCTTATAGCCAGTATCACCTTAATCTTTATCGCTGTATTGGTTAACAGTGCAGTCAATTTTATTCCCACCAATGAACATCAAACTACCAGTACTGAGTCAAATGAACCGCAGGGACCTGCTATCAAGGTAACCTCAACTATCCTTAGCAATAAAGCTCATTTATTGGCGATGCCTGATAACTTCAATTTATACTTATCTGAATATCAAGGCCTTATTATTCATTGGCAAGCGGATCAAGTAGCTAATGGAGAACTTTGGTCACAATTATCAATAACGGGTGATAAAAGTTGTCAACGTATTGAATTTAACAAAGGCTCATCAATTCGTCCCTTATCGGTATGGGTGGAAAATGGTAGCGAATACTTTGCGAGCTTCTCTCCTCTCGATAGCGGTGAGTTAATAAGAGCACTTGCTTTTCGCGGTAAGTTTTCACTCTGTGGTTACCGTTTTTCTCTTAAAGGTAGTCAAGCAGTATTGGGCAAGCACAATCAATACGCACCTTTCTTAGAGCAAGATGCATAAATAAGTAAATTATCCCTTAAAGAAACATAAAAAAGCTGCTCAATGTCATTGGCAGCTTTTTTAATACACTTTGTCTATTGATAGCTTTTACTTTTATTGCTTATTGCGCAAAATCAATGCCTGCTTCAATTAGACTTGCATATACACTTTTCATCGCAACAGTATTCTCGGTAAGAGAGTCATCCCACTTATCGCGCTTCTCAAATCCTAAGTCGCTAATTTTAAAATAATGATCGGTTTTTATACCACTTTTATCTAAACAAGCTTTTGTACACCCTAACCCACAACCATCAATAGCTATAATGGGTCGGCCTGATTTAGCCATAGCCATTATTGGCTCTATTTTACCCACAACCCCCGCAACACATGACATCTCAGCAATACCATCACCATCAAGGATTAATGAAATATTATGCGCCATTTGCGCGAGGTTTGAGCAACCAGAGCAAGAGTAAACGATTGGTTTACACTTTGCTTTGTCACTGACTGTTTTTGGTAATTTATGTACATTTGACATTAAAGTCACTCCTTAGCTACTTATCAGTTACCTTACTAGCGTAGGCAAATTTACTAATAGGAGCATTTTAACAAGTAAAAATAACGACGAATTGATTTAGATCATTACAATAAATAATACCCATGGTAGTTATATGGTTATTTGTACCATTGTGTAACTATTTGTTCGATTTTCCCCATATCTAGATGTGTTTGACAGGCATGACTCACTCGCTCAATAGCCTGCTCTTCTAGCACTTCAATGCCGGGCGCTTTACTGATCTCGTACCCGAGCCAGCCCATAAAGAGCTGTAACGCTTCAGGTTGGTCAAATAATCCATGAAGATAACAACCCGCTATTTTGCCGTCATCGCTAAGTACTCCTTGCTCTTCTCCTGCAAGGGTCATTAGGTGAGACTGTTTAATGTCATTATTAAACGTGCTTACACCAGCATGAATTTCATAGCCACTAATAGCTGCTTTTTGATCTGTTAATTCCAAAAGACCTGACACATTAATCAACGTTTTTTTCGATGCTAATACGGTATTCATTGCAAAATAGCCTAAACCTTCACTAACGCCTTTTTGCCCTTCTACTCCTTCGGGATCTGAAATAAGCTCCCCTAACATTTGATAACCACCGCAAACGCCAATCACTTTGCCTTGATAACGTAAATGTTTTGCGATCTCGTCATCCCAGCCTCGCTGCCGTAAAAATTCGAGATCACTTCTAACATTTTTACTACCCGGTAATATAATAAGATCACACGCAGGAATAACTATTTTTTCAGCGATAACCTCATCTTTTGAACCTTTAGCAAAAAGAAATTGGCAATCAATATCTTCATGATGGCGCAGCGCATCAAAATCCGTATGATTACTCATATGTGGATAAACTAAAACTACGATACGCACTTTTTCTGATGACCAAGAGCCTTCTGTTGAGGTTTGTTTAGTTACTAAAGCATCTTCAGATGAAATATCTAAACCGTGTAAGTAGGGTAAAACCCCTAACACAGGTTTATTGGTCTTCTCTTCCAGCCATGTCAGCCCGGATTCGAGTAACTTAATATCACCGCGAAAACGATTAATGACAAAACCAACCACTCTGTCTTGCTCTGATTGGGAAAGCAACATCAAAGTACCAACAAGCTGAGCAAAAACGCCTCCTTTATCAATATCAGCAATAATCAATACAGGGCAATCAACAGCTTCAGCAAACCCCATATTAGCAATGTCTCCTTTGCGTAAGTTTATCTCTGCAGGACTGCCAGCGCCCTCAACAACTACCAAATCATACTGCTGTGCTAAGCGTTGATGTGAGTCCAATACCGCTTGCATAGCTACTTTTTTATAATCTTGGTACTCACTAGCTTCCATATTAGACGATGACCTATTCATCAGTGCTTTACCATGCACAATAACTTGTGCGCCAGTATCACTATTAGGTTTTAACAAAATGGGATTGAAATCGACATCTAATGCTAGTCGAGCGGCTTTAGCTTGCAATGCTTGTGCCCGTCCAATTTCACCACCGCAAGGTGTCACTGCACTATTAAGCGCCATATTTTGCGGTTTAAAAGGCGCTACTTTGACCTGTAAATCTGCAAACACACGGCACAGTCCTGCCACGAGAGTCGTTTTTCCCGCATCAGATGTAGTACCTTGTATCATCAAAGTACTACATTGATTCGATCGGGTAAGATCTAAAATATTCGAAGAAGAATAGCTATTATTTTGCTTAGCGTTCATTTGATATTTCCTCAAGAAACGGCATTGCTATAGTCGTCACTTGTTGGGTTAATTGCTTATACTGTATTTGCTTTACCGCGTGTTCTCTTTGTTTTCCTTGATAAGGCTGACTAATTAAAATGCGAGAAATACTGCCGTGTCCAATATGTAGTTTTTGATGCCAACTGGCTTGTTGCCAATCAAGCTGCAATATTTCCGCTAAAATCATACGAATAACACCGCCATGTGCGATGACTAAAACCCGCCTATTTTCATCAGATTCTTTTAGTGCTTGTTCCTGTCCTAATCCGAGCGTTCTTTTTTGTTTAGTTGCAATCAAGACTTGCTGCTCTATCAGTTTTCTCCACGTTCGTTTTAGCCTCAGATGAAAATCAGGTAATGATTCAGCTTGCGGTAATACAATATCTGCCGGTGCCTGAAAAAAACCTTCAAGTTGTGACCAATGAAGTTTAGTTTTCTCATCCACCTCAGATACCGCTTGACAAACACTTTCTTCGAAAAAAAGATCATCAAAAGGCATACCATCAAAATTGCCAAAGTGCATCTCTTGTAAATCAGGAAAAATCTCTAAGGGCAAGTGGCCTAATTGTGAAAATTCTCTTGCTAGATTTTGACATCGTATTAAAGGGGAAGAGATAATAGCGTGATATGGCTTAGACGTTTTTTGTTGTGCTAATAAACGTGCAAGTAAACGTGCATTTTCTGCAGTGATAGGGGCAACATCTGTAGAGCCGTATAAGGCTGGTTTTCCCAACACTTTCACATGCCTTATTAAGTCAATTTCAATCATATTGAAGGCCCATTTTATTTATTCATCATTTTGCTTTATACAAAGTGGTATACCCGCAGTAACCAAAGTAACTTTATCAGACACGTCAGCTACCTTTTGGTTTAACCAACCACAATAATCTACATATAAACGGGTAGACTCCCCCATGGGGATTACACCTAAACCTATTTCATTGCTGACAATAATAATGTCTGTATCTACAGAAGCTAAACGCATAGCTAATGTGTCTATTTCAATTTGTAAATGATGGGCTTGCTTTTCACGACTCTCCTCATCAACAGCGTAAAGTTGATTGTTCAACCACAATGTTAAGCAATCGAGTAAATAAACATTATTCTTATCAAGGTTAGTTACGGTTTCAGCCAGTGCTAATGGGCATTCAATTAATTGCCAACTATCACCTCTATCATTTTGATGTTGGGCTATTCGATTGTCCATTTCTGAATCAATAGCCGTTGCTGTTGCAATATATACGGCTTGTTTTCTCTTTTTTACCGATAATTCAAGTGCCTGTTGTTCTGCAAATTTCGATTTGCCCGATCTAGCACCACCTAAAATAAAATGAATCATCCGACTATTCCCATAAAACTATGTCCCATGAAGTTATGTGCCACAAAAGCAAGCTCAATTAAACCATCTTTATTGACATAAGAAACAAGCGTTAAATAAATAAGTAACTCAGAAAGTTGCTGTCCAGCGCCTAAACAGTCACCAGTAAAACCGCCTATCTTCGCCATAAGCCACAGTTTAAATAGGCCGCGAAATAACACTAAGATAATCAACAATGTAAAAATAACTTCGCTTGGATAAAAAATAAGTGGCGTTATACCTATTAATAACAATAAGGTTAACTCTGATAAAGATTGTGCTTGGGCTAATGGTTTACTTTTACTCTGTTCAATGTCACTTACATAAGGCATAGACGAAATTAAGCTTCCGGCAAGCGCTCGAGATAAAACTTCAGCTAATATAATAGCTAAAAGTAAGTGGTTACTACCTTGCTCAGCCAGATTTACCAGTAAGGTAAATTTTAATAATAACGTCATGACTAATGTCACAGCGCCGTATGTACCGATACGACTATCTTTCATAATAGTCAATCGCTTTTCTATAGTGAAGGCTCCACCTATACCATCAGCCATATCCGCTAAGCCATCTTCATGAAAAGCACCGGTTAACATCAAACTTATCGCCATAGTTAATAAAATAGCTATGTTTATTGGAAAAAAGGAATTAAAGAATACATAACTTAACGCAAGGACCCCTCCTGTCACTACACCGACTAAGGAGAAATATCGATTAGCCTTATTTAATAATGTCTCTGAATAATACATAGTTTTAGGCACAGGTAAGCGAGTAAAAAAGCTTAACGCCAAATAAAATAAGTTTAACTGTTCAGTTATTTTATTTTTTGGTGGCTCAGTTACTGGTGTACTCATACCTTAACACCCGCACTTTCGAAGCTAGCCATATTATTATAAAAACTTGCCGATGCTTTTATAAGAGGTAAAGCAAGTGCTGCGCCTGTCCCCTCTCCTAAACGAAGACCCAAATTCAATAAAGCTTGGCTGCTTGATTCAGTAATTTTTTGCGCCGACATAAGCTTATCAAGCAGTAGTTGATGAGCCTTCTCTTGAGAAACATGAGCGAAAATAAGGTAATCAGCGACATTTTCATCTAAGCGTAGTGCAACTAAAGCTGCAACACTGACAATAAAACCATCAATAACAATCGGTATATTAGCTGTTGCCGCGGTTAATATAGCTGAGACCATTTGAACTATTTCAAAACCGCCTAATTCAGATAACAACTCTATCACTGTATCTTCAGTTAAGTTTTTTTCATTATTATCTGATACTTCAACACGTTGAAGTGCACTTTCAATGAGGCTGATTTTTTTTGCTAATTGCTCATCTGTAATACCTGTACCACGACCTACACAATCTCTTACACTACTTGAAGTTAATGCTGACATTAATGCAGCTGCAGAGCTAGTATTGGCAATGCCCATTTCACCGAACAAAAATATTTCAGCGCCTTGGTTAACTTGTGCATTAACCAATTGTCTAGCGTAGTCAAACCCTTGCTTCACTTGCATGATGGACATAGCAGCTTTTACGGAAAAATCATTGGTCCCTGCACCTAATCGCTGCTCAATAAAGTTGACCCTGCTAGTTGCATCTTCTTTAGCTCGGAGAACGACATCATGGGAAATTGTTCGTAAAATACCGCAGTCAATCACTGTTAACGCAATATCATTACTGTGACAAAAACAATTAATAGCGGCCCCACCTTGTAAAAAGTTAATCACCATCTGTTCAGTAACAGCACTAGGCGCAATACTGACATTGTTTTCATTTATTCCGTGGTCAGCCGCAAAGACAAGCATGGCTGGATTGTTTATACTGATTTGGCCAGAGCTCTCGTCTTGCGTGAGATTAATACCTAATCGCTTTTGCACTCTTTGCGCGGTAATTAAAGCGAGTTGTAGGGCCAAAGGCTCTAGTACTCCTAAAGCGCCGACGGGTTTGGTTTTGTTATTAATTTTGGCTTGTACGAATGCTAAGCTTTTGGTATTTAAAGGCGGGATACTGCTCATTAGGTTTAGTCTAAATAGTTGTTGGATATAGAAAAATAATGACAGTATTTTAAGCTATTTATATCACTAAAAATATAACTCTTTTTCACTATGATATGCCGATAACTACATCTTAAAGTTATGTTATGGCTTATAATGATAATGTTTTATTCATTTACATTGCACTGATGTTAACTAGGAAAAAGAGTCAAAACTCTGTACCATCAGTACTAGAAAGAATTTAAACCGATCGAACGAACTTATTGGTATTACCTTAAAATTTTACGTCAGGCTGATATAATTTTATGAAAACATGTGCAAAATATCCCATAATCCTTTCAAGTATTTTATTAGCAAGTTGTGTTAATCAAAATACAAAAATTGCTACTAACATCATGCCCACTACTAATCCTTGTACTAAACTCGACTTACTTAAAAGTGCCTACTATGATGATTTCACTTCATTAAAAGAGATCAAAGTTGCAGGAAGAGTCTCTAATATATGGAAAGCGAAATACCAACTTTTTGGTGAGAACTGTCAGGTATTTTCTTGGGGAGGAAAACAACATACCTATTCTTGCAACTTGGTGGCGCCCAATGAAGAAACAGCTAAAAATTATTACCAAAGTGCTAAAAGAATCACTCAAGAATGTTTAGGTGAACAATGGCAATTAGAAGAAAGCGAGAGAAACCATGACGATGGTATGAAAGCGATGTTTACTAACCATGAGGCAAAGTCTAATGAGAAAGTAACCTTTTCAACGCACTTAGTGCCAACTTCAGGTTTATTCTCTACCACATGGACTATTTTTTATTATGTTGGCAACAGCGCTAAGCCAAGTAAGAAAAACTGATAACTGTAATAAGTTTACTGAAACAAATAAGCTGATAATTACCAAGTACATGCCTAGGTAAGTATCAGCTTTTATTAGTCACAAAGTGATTATCTTAACCCTTACATGTTATCGTTAGAGTCAAAACCGTCTAATGTAACACCAGATAAACCACCAGTACCACCTTGATCATTACTACGTAATTTAATCATTAAGCGTAAATCATTTGGTGAATCAGCATGATGTAATGCATCGGCATAAGTGATCATTCCATGTTGATAATGATTGAATAATGCCTGATCAAACGTTTGCATGCCTAATTCATTTGATTTTTCCATCACTTCTTTAATACCACCAATATCACCCTTTTTGATGAGTTCACTGATATAAGGTGAATTAAGCAATACTTCGATGGCAGCAACTCGACTATGTCCATCTTTTGTTGGTACCAACTGCTGAGCAATAATCCCTCGTAGGTTTAACGCTAAATCGAATAACAACTTACCATGTTGATCAGCTGGTACTAGGTGCATAATACGGTCAATAGCTTGGTTAGCATTGTTTGCATGTAAAGTAGCAATACATAAATGCCCTGTTTCAGCAAAGCTAAGTGCATGCTCCATTATCGCTTGGCTTCGAATTTCACCAATTAAAATAACATCTGGAGCCTGACGTAATGAGCTTTGTAGTGCTGCATCAAAGGATTCTGTATCTAAACCCACTTCACGTTGAGTGATCATGCTTTTGCCGTGTTCATGAACAAACTCTACCGGATCTTCAATAGTAAGAATATGACCATAGGAGTTACGGTTACGATAACCTATTAATGATGCCATTGAGGTCGACTTACCCGTACCAGTACCACCAACAAATAGCACTAGTCCACGTTTAGACATAACAACATCTTTTAGAATGGGTGGTAAACCGAGATCATCAACCTCAGGAATATCGGTGACGATACGACGTACAACCATACCTGCCATATCTCGTTGCCAAAAAGCAGAAATACGAAAGCGACCAATGCCTTCAATTTCAATGGCAAAATTACACTCTTTTTCGTTATCAAATTGCTGCTTTTGCTTCTCACTCATGGCGTCATACACTAAGCCTAAAGACTCTTCTGCAGTTAACACCACATCATCTATTGGCTGCAATTCACCATTTATTTTAGCGCTCACCGGTAATTTAGCCGTAACGAACATATCAGAGGCGTCTTTTTTTACCATTCTTTCTAATAATTCATGGAGCTTCATTTACTATCCTTTATTCCATTCATTCTTTCATTCATTCAAGAGTATTAAAAGCCAGAAAATTGATTTTTATCAACCGCTTTTTCCATCGCATCTTGCTTAGTGATCATACCTCGGTTTACCAGGTTTTGTAGACATTGATCCATTGTTTGCATGCCGTGCTGCATACCCGTTTGAATAGCAGAGTACATTTGGGCGATTTTATCTTCACGTATAAGATTTCGAATAGCAGGAACACCGATCATAATCTCATGAGCGGCAACACGTCCGCCGCCGACTTTTTTAATCAGTGTTTGTGAAATAACAGCGCGAAGTGATTCTGACAACATCGAACGCACCATAGATTTTTCTTCACCAGGAAAAACATCAATAATACGATCAATCGTTTTAGGTGCTGAGGTTGTATGTAGTGTACCAAAAACCAAATGCCCTGTTTCTGCTGCAGTCATTGCTAAACGAATGGTTTCTAAGTCACGCATCTCACCAACTAGAATTACATCAGGATCTTCACGTAATGCCGAGCGTAATGCCGCTTCAAAACTTAAGGTATCACGATGAACTTCACGTTGGTTAATTAGGCATTTCTTATTTTCATGAACAAATTCAATTGGATCTTCAATAGTGAGGATATGATCGTGTTTATGGTCATTAATATAATCAACCATCGCAGCTAATGTGGTTGATTTACCTGAACCTGTTGGACCAGTCACCAATACCAAGCCACGTGGCGTATCGGATATTTCACGAAATATTTCAGGACAGCCTAAATCATCAAGTGTTAAAATTTTACTAGGAATGGTACGAAAAACCGCTGCAGGGCCGCGATTTTGATTAAATGCATTTACCCTGAACCGAGCTAAATTTGGAACTTCAAAAGAGAAATCGACCTCTAAATTTTCTTCGTACTCTTTACGCTGACGGTCATTCATAATGTCATAAACTAACGCATTGACATCTTTGCCATCAAAGGCTGGAATATTAAGCTTACGTACGTCACCATCAACACGAATAGCAGGCGGCGTCCCTGTTGATAAATGTAAATCGGATGCATTATGTTCGACACTAAATGCGAGTAATTCGGTAATATCCATAAAAGCCTCTTTTTATAAAGCGATAAAAAATAATAATATTATCTTTTATCGGTAATAATTTAATAGGTTATACTAACCAGAAAATAAGGTAAATTAACACAATTCAATATTTAACATGATAAATATAAAAGATAATCTTGATAAAATTAAAGCGCAAATTCAGCAAGCTTGTCAACAAAGCGGCAGATTTATTCCCCTTGGTGAATTATCACCTCAATCACCTATTGTTTCCCTTTTAGCAGTAAGTAAAACCAAACCTGCCTCACTCATTGAACAAGCCTATTTAGCAGGTCAACATGAGTTTGGTGAAAATTACCTACAAGAAGCAGTAGAAAAAATAACAGAGTTAGCACATTTACCTGAGATAGTTTGGCACTTTATTGGTCCTATTCAATCAAATAAAACCAAACAAATTGCCAATAACTTCTCTTGGGTGCATAGTGTTGATAGAGAAAAAGTAGCTTTGCGCCTAAATCAACACCTCACAGATGATAATCCTCACAATACTCCGCTAAACATTTGTTTACAAGTGAATATTAGCAATGAAGAGTCAAAGTCAGGTATAAGTATTGAGCAGGTTTTTTCACTTGCTAAAATTGTCGATAACTGTGATAAACTCACCTTACGTGGCTTAATGGCAGTTCCCGAAAAAAACGCCCCTAAAGCCTGTTATGAGCAAATGCAGCATTTGTTTACCCAACTTAAAGAGCAGTATCCCAGCGTTGATACTCTCTCTCTTGGTATGTCTAGTGATTTAGATAACGCTGTGGCCCACGGCTCAACCATGGTAAGAGTTGGCACCGCCATTTTTGGTGCCAGAGAATATAAAGTTTAACCATTAATCGTTAGGAACTCCCTTTATGAATAAAATAGCCTTCATAGGTGCCGGTAATATGGCACGTGCCATAATTATTGGTTTAGTTAACTCTGGTATTACTCCTCAAGATATTATTGTAGCCAATCCTTCTGAGTCCAAGAGACTTAACCTTGCTAAAGAGTTTGGTGTTTTACAAACGGATGATAATATTAAAGCCAGTGAGTTCGCTGATGTTATTGTGCTTTGTGTTAAACCACACTTTATCACGAATGTTTGCGATCAAATAAGCCAGGCAATTGATATTGCGGGGAAGTTATTCATTTCTGTTGCCGCCGGAACTACCGTTAAGCAAATACAATTAGCGTTATCACAAAACAGCATGACAAAGCATACGCCTGTCGTTCGTGTAATGCCTAATACCCCTTCTCAACTGGGTTTAGGCATGAGTGGTCTATATGCTTCCGAAGAAGTAACAGTAGAGCAAAAGGCTAGCGCAGAAAAAATTACTAACGCTGTCGGTAAAAGTATTTGGCTCGACACAGAAGATAAGATTAATAATATTATCGCAGTTGCTGGCTCTGCTCCAGCTTACTATTTCTTATTCATGGAAGCGATGGAACAGCAAGCAAAGCAGTACGGTTTTACTGAAGAAGAAAGCCGTATGCTAGTACAACAAACAGCACTTGGTGCTGCCCAAATGGTAGCTCACAACAGTGCCGCCATCAGTGAGTTACGAGCTAATGTAACCTCAAAAGGTGGTACAACACATGCAGCTATAGAGCAATTTAAACACGATGGTATGGAAAAAATGGTGAAAAATGCCATGGCAGCAGCGATTGCTCGCGCAGAAGAAATGGCTAAGTAGCCTTTTACTAGTAATTCAAATTAACTCAAATTAAGTAGAGGAAAACCAATGGAAGCAATTATTTATTTGCTTAGATTCGCCTTCGACGCCTTGTTGATGATTTTAATCATGCGTGTTTGGCTACAATGGGTTAAAGCTGACTTTTATAATCCATTAAGCCAATTTATTGTCAAAGTAAGTAATCCGTTAGTAATACCACTTCGCCGAGTTATTCCTGGGTTAGGTGGCTTAGATTTAGCAACGGTACTAATCGCTTATATAGTTGCAACACTAAAATTTGTTACGCTTGCTGCTTTATCCGGTGAAAGTTTAGGCGTGCTAGCTTTTTACATTGGTTTATTAGTGTTATTAAAACAAGCCGGCTTTTTACTTTTCGTTATCATGATCATTATGGCGATTATGAGTTGGGTTGTGCAGGGCTATAATGCGACATTAATGGTTCTTAGCCAATTGACTGAACCTTTTTTAAACCCGATTCGAAGAATAATTCCAAATATGGGTGGTTTAGATTTATCAATGTTATTTGCATTTTTAGCGATGAATGTCATTAACATCTTACTTTCAAACTCATTGCCTTACTGGGGGGCATTGTAAAACAATAGTATTTTTTGGGGGCTGTTCTATACTATAGACATGTAATAGAGCAGTACCAAATCCTCTGTATTATTTTGGAGAATCACATGAAAACGTCAATCATCAAATTACTTATTGCCTTTAGCCTTAGCTTATTTTTGATGAGCAATGTTAGTGCTGAAAACATGAAAAAACTAGGCACTATGAATGTGCACTACATGGCTATTGGTTCAACCTTTTTCACACCTGAAATAGCTAAAGTCTATGGTATTACGCGTAGCCGCTATAATGGTTTGATCAATATTTCAGTCTTAGATAATAGCCAAAAAAATACACCCTCAAAGACAGTGAGCATTACAGGTAAAGCCAAAAACAATTTGGGTCAATTTAAAGACTTAGCGTTTAAAGAAGTGAAAGAAGGTGGCGCTATCTATTACCTTGCTCAGGTTAACTATAGCAACGAAGAAACAATTCATTTTGATATCATGATCAATGATGGAAAAGAGAAGCAGCAATTGAAATTTTCACAAACTTTCTATGTGGATTAACTCCAAAACATAGTTTAGTTACTATAGTTTACTTATTAACTTATATTCAGATAAAAAAGAGCTTTTGAAAGCTCTTTTTTTTGCGGTTAACTTTAGCGAAACAGCCAATTCTAGGATAGAATAGCGCGATTATAGAACGCAAAATAGCTGCAGGTAACCATCATGTCGAAAATTGTACTAGCCACAGGAAATCAAGGTAAAGTAAAAGAGTTAGCCCATTTACTGGCTGAACAATCAATTGAAATAGTACCGCAAAGTGAATTTGATGTTTCGGAAGTTGCTGAAACAGGCACCACCTTCGTAGAAAACGCCATTATCAAAGCACGTCATGCTGCAAAGATTACCGGTTTACCTGCTATTGCAGATGACTCTGGTTTGGAAGTTGATGCGCTCAATGGTGCACCTGGTGTTTATTCTGCGAGATATGCGGCAGATATCACTGAAGGTGAAGTCACCGATGATGATAATACCAATAAGCTCCTCACTGCGTTAGCCAATACGTCCGACGAATTACGTACAGCCCGTTTCCACTGCGTTTTGGTTTATATGAAACATGAAAATGATCCTACCCCTCTTATTTGTCACGGTATATGGGAAGGCACTATCTCTAAGAGTAAACAAGGTGAGCAAGGTTTTGGTTATGATCCTGTTTTTTGGCAAAATGATTTACAAATGTCTTCAGCACAACTATCACGTGAAGTGAAGAACAACCTAAGTCACCGTGGTCAAGCATTAGCTAAACTGGTTGAAAAACTCGCTCAGGCGAACTCATCAAAGTAAGCTCGAGCCCTTTATTTATGTCAGAAATGTTAGATATGTTAGAACATCAGTCCTTATCACTTTATATTCATATTCCATGGTGTGTGGAAAAGTGCCCTTATTGTGACTTTAATTCACATGCCGTTAAAAGTGCCATCCCTGAGCAAGATTATGTTGCCGCTCTGCTACAAGATTTAGACGCCGATATTGCGCGCTTCCAGTTAACCACACGTCCCTTACACTCAATATTTATTGGCGGTGGGACGCCGAGTTTGTTCTCTGCTGCGTCTATTAAAAGTTTACTCACACAAGTTCTCAGTCGCTTTGAACATGCAGCAGACATTGAAATAACGTTAGAAGCCAATCCAGGCACGGTTGAAGCTGATAAATTTAAAGGCTTTTTTGATGCAGGCGTTAATAGACTTTCCATTGGCGTGCAAAGTTTTGCCTCTGATAAGTTAATTAAACTTGGTCGCATTCATGATAGCAACCAAGCAAAAATAGCGGCAAAACTAGCAACAGAAAGTGGTGTTACTAGCTTTAATTTAGATCTCATGCACGGCTTACCAAATCAATCATTAGAAAATGCACTTGATGATCTTAAAACCGCCATCAGCCTGAGCCCTAAACATATTTCTTGGTATCAATTAACGATTGAACCCAATACTATATTTCATTCTAAACCACCAAGGTTACCTGTAGATGACGTTTTATGGGAGATTCAAGACCAAGGCGTTAAATTACTCAAAGAAGCGGGATATCTGCAGTATGAGATTTCAGCATACGCTAAACCGGGATATCAATGTCAGCATAATTTAAATTATTGGCAATATGGTGATTACCTCGGCATTGGCTGCGGTGCTCATGGAAAAATCACGGATACCAGTACCCAAAAAATAATGCGTACGATTAAAGTAAAACACCCTAAAGGGTATTTGGACGATAAGCGTGAATTTTTGGACAAATTATCAGAAGTTGACGAAAGTGAACGCGCATTTGAGTTCATGATGAACCAATTAAGACTACACAGTCCTTTTAGCGCTGAACACTTCCAAAAAAGCACGGGCCTTAATATCAGCTCGATATTACCTTTACTGAAAGAAGCTCAGCAAAAAAAGCTCATGACTTATGAAGTGATAGACAAGAAAGAATTTTGGCTAGTAACTCAAATAGGACAGCGATATTTAAATGACTTACTGGAGATATTCCTGTGACAGAGTGCTCATCGACAAATGCATCATTAGCGTCAAGCATAGAAGAGCAAGCACAGCTTGATTTAATCTTTATGCAAAGGGCTTTTGAACTAGCGCAACAAGCAGAGCAACATAATGAAATCCCAGTTGGGGCAGTAGTGGTTTATCAAGGAAAGATTATTGGTGAAGGTTTTAACCAATCAATCATGCTTAACGATCCATCAAGTCATGCCGAAATGAATGCTATCAGGCAAGCCGGAGATTTTCTTAACAATTATCGATTACTTGACTGCACTTTATACGTAACCCTTGAGCCCTGTCCAATGTGCGCGGGCTTGCTCGTTCATAGTCGAATTAAACGCTTAGTATATGCGTGTAGCGATCTTAAAACGGGTGCTGCAGGCAGTGCATTTGACTTAGTAAATAACCCGCAGTTAAATCACCAAATAGAAGTATGCTCTGATGTCATGGAAGAAACCTGTAGCCAGTTATTATCTGCATTTTTTAAAAGGCGTAGAAAAGAAAAAAAATTAGCTAAAAAAGCCGCTAAAGATAGCTCACTGTAATACTGAACAATTGACATTCTCTTATTACCAGGAAATTTACTCGCTTGTGTGCTTAAATTTGATATGCCACACGCTTTCAGGTATTAATAGGGGTGTAGCAGAGCAATAATACTAAGAAACAGCTGAAGGTTATCACTACACATGGTCAAACGTTTTCTGCCCATCTATCATACGGGTTGGTTTTATCTACTTTTATTATTCTGGGGATTTTCATTTTGGTATGCCTGCACCGGAGGTCTAAACCAAATAAACCAATTAAATATTCAATGGCTAAATCAGCTAAAGCCGAGCCCAGTTTCAACAGATAAAAAACGAACCTTGGAAGCCAGCGATATTTTGACCTTGCACTCAAATTTCAATGGGCAAGATATAAAGTCACTAACAACATTTTTATCCTACTATCCACATAGCCAAATAACACTTTTAGGTGAACAATCAAGCAGGTTTATGAACAAGCTTGAGGGTTACCTGTCCTCTAAACCCCGTGACAGTAAAATAGTTATTAGCTCAAATAGGCTTAGCTCTGCTTCTCCTTTGAAACCACAAGAAACCATGCCTTTTTCACCATTACTTAACTGGTTTCGCTTTTCGTCACGCACTCACATTGAGGTGATGAATTCGAAGCACTTTATTTTTGCACCTTTGCTACAAAGTAAGCGACAGGCTTTTCCTTTAATATGGCAACAAAAAGGGTTGTTATTTCTTAGTTTACCCGGTGAAATTATAAAGCAACTAAGCCCAAACACCGATCTGTTGATCCAACAAAACTGGCAATTAAGCCTAATAAAGCAAAAAGGTACTTTTCCTTTAGAAAAATCCCCGTTAGGTTTTTTGGGTGAAGTTTTTATTTCAACAAACGCCCGCCCAATTGATACAACAAACCAGAAAAACGCTGTAACAGATGTTAATTCTCCAAGGTTAGCGACAGTCACTGAGTTTATTCAACATCATTCTTTTAACACTAGACCTAACTACAAAGTAATCTTCATTACCGATGGTAGAAACTCTCAAGATAGTGTGCTCAAACCACTGCTTAACAAACTGATGCAAAACGATTATGCCTATCAAAGTATAGCCACTCATATCTTTACTTGGTTTCTCTTATTACTAAGTGTTACCTTTACCTGGTTTATAGCTCGATTACCCTTAAAGCAGCAATCAATCAGTGTGCTTAGTTATGTCTTAATGCTTTTCATGTTGCAATATTTCCTTTTCAATCAGCAACAATGGCTTGAAGTGACTCCTATAACAATAATAATGATGGGGACATGGTTATTACTTTGTGGTTATCAAAAGGAATATAAGCTATTTTTGTCTGCATTAGATGATCAAAGGAAATCGCATGCCACTGATGGTTATTCATTAACATCGAATGACCAAGCAAACGGCAAAAGAACACCTACCATTAAGTCAGGGCTTAAAACAAAATTAAAAAACTTAATAAGTAGTAAACAGTTTCCTCGTACTCAAGTACAACAAAGCAATGCATCATCTGAAGAAAGAACTAACAATACAAGTTATAATCATACGTCATCAACAAGAGACTTTTCACCCACACTTGAGGGGGATGAAGATCAAACATTCGTTATCGTTGATAATCCAGCATCTAAAAAAACCTCAACAACTCAGCAACCTAGCGTTGAAAGCTTTGGTCGTTACCAAGTTGAAGGCGTGTTAGGCAAAGGAGCAATGGGTATCGTTTATCAAGGAGTTGATCCTAAAATCAATCGACATGTTGCAATAAAAACATTGCAATTGGACGATGATGTTGATTCCCCAGAGTCTGGTGAGGCTAAAGCACGTTTTTTTAGAGAAGCACAAACAGCGGGTGGCTTAAGTCACGCCAATATAGTCACAATTTATGATGTTGGCGAAGAGAATCACCTAGGTTATATCGCCATGGATTTGCTAACAGGTGCTCCTTTATCGTTATTTACTCAAGCAGATAAAATACTGCCTACCCCTGTGGTGTATCAATTATTAATTCAAATAACCGATGCATTAGAATATGCTCATCAACAAAATGTTGTTCATCGAGATATTAAGCCAGCTAATATAATATATGATGATGATTTGTTTAAAGTAACGGTTACTGATTTTGGTATAGCCTACGTCAGTGACAACAGTAATACTCGAACAGGTATTATTATGGGCAGCCCTTATTATATGTCTCCAGAACAAATATTAGGCTTAAAAGTAGACGGGCGTAGCGATATTTTCAGCTTAGGCGTCACTTTTTATCAATTACTTTGTGGGTATTTACCCTTTGAAGGTGAGTCCATTGCCACAGTAGCCTATCAAATAACAAAAGCGAAAGCTGTTGCCGTGAATCAACGCAACCCGAATTTACCCACAAGCGCAATGCGTATTTGTAGTAAAGCAATGCATAAAGATATTGATAAACGTTTCCAGACCATGTCTGAGTTTAAGCTAGCATTAACCAATGCCCTTAAGCGAGATTTTAAAGTCACAGTGAACTAGCTAAAATACTCCTGAGTATTAAATGTAAAATTAAATAGCCATGCTCTCATATTAAGAAAAAAGGTAGACAAAGTTAACCCAATGAATTTTCATATTAAATCCCTTTGCCATCAGGGATCAATTCGAGACAATAACGAAGATGCAATCAGTTATGCTGTTCATAAAGAGCTAGATGTTGTCTGGATGCTCATTGCAGATGGCATGGGCGGACATAATGCTGGTGAAGTAGCTAGCGCAATGCTCGTAGACCAGATCAAATACGCCTGGGGTAAAGTATCAATTACTAAGCAAGCTAGCTGGCTAACATGGATTACCGAGCAACTTAATACTGCTAACTTAAGCATCCTAAAACAAGCAAAAAAAACAGAAGGCCAGCAAGGAATGGGGACTACTGGCGTATTAATAGTCATTGAAAATAATAAGTGTCATCTTGGTTGGGTTGGTGACTCCCGTGCATACACATTAAAAAAGAAAAAATTAGTACAAGAAACAATTGACCACACCATGCTGCAAGAGTTAGTCAATAAGGGGGCAATTAGTGCTGAAACAGCAAAAAATGCAAATACTAAAAATTTACTTTCACAGGCGATAGGTGTTCGAGAAAAAATATCTGTTGATACTGCAACCATTGCGATAGAAAGTGGTGATACGATTATGCTTTCAACCGATGGCTTACATGATTACCTTACAGAGCAAGAAATAAATGACTATTTATCTGAGTTCTCTTCTGGAAAGGATGTTTGTGGAGATATGGTCAAACAAGCGATAGCCCAGAACAGTCGAGATAATCTCACGGTAGGTTTGATCAAGTTATGTGATTGAACAAAAAATATCTGATAGCCGAAAGTTTATTTAAGGAAGAGTATGGCGTCTAAGTAACAGATAATAAATTATTCTATTCGAAACCAAGTATATAAATGGCTCTTATCGACATCACCTAACTTCTTTGATTTAAATAACGTTAAGTAAATTTGATAATATGCTTTTTGTTGAAGCTAGTTGTAGCTTAATGGGTTGCTTGCTGGCGTTTCATATATTTCAGTAATAGATTGATTAAAATGAGACTGCCTACGTGAAGTCATTTTATGGTGCTGACGGTTTAGTTGTTTTCTACGCTGGTTACTCTTTAATGGTCTTTTCATCTTATATATTTCCAATTGGCTTTTAAATAGTCTGTTCACTATAGCCTGCTATCATGACACTTTTATGACATGGGCATAATACATACTAAAAGACAAACGGCCTTAGGCTTAATATCATCGATACCTCAAAGTACATAGTATTCAGTAATGGATACTAAAGCGCTTCACTCGATTATTGAGCTGTTTCAGTGGTCACCTCTTCTTCTGAAAGATTCCTATCAGTGCTATTGCCAGCTGAAGCCGATTCGTTTTTTGATTTGTTTAATAATAAAGCTTGGGCAGCTTCTTGTGCTAACTGTAACGCAACAGCTTGTTTCTTAGCTTTCTCATCTAGCCAAGTTAACGTATCGTAATATCGACGGATATTGTCAACATACCGGACAGGCTCTTCACCACGTGCATAACCGTGTTTAGTGCTTTTATAATACTTTTTCTGTTGTAATAAGGGTAAGCGACTTTTAACTTCTACCCAGCGATCCGGATCTCCACCTTGGCGTTGTGTAATAATCCTCGCGTCATTTAGGTGACCAAAACCAATATTATAAGACGCTAAGGCAAACCAAATCCGATCAGGCATTGGAATTCTGTCAGGCATCATAGCAATCATACGTTTGAAGTATTTTGCGCCACCTCGAATACTTTGCTCAGTATCTAAGCGGCTTTTTATACCCATTTGTTTTGCTGTTGCTAAGGTCAGCATCATCATACCTCGAACTCCAGTATATGAACGTGCCGTTGGATTCCAATGTGATTCTTGGTAGCTAATTGCCGCCAATAAACGCCAATCAAGCTCTTGTGCATACTTCTCAAATAGTGATTGATACTTAGGTAAAGTTCCAGCTACCGCTTTAATAAAAGTTCGCGTTTCAACATAATTAAATTGCTCAATATGACCATAGTATTTATCATCCAATGCTAACAATGTGCCATCGTGATGCACTGTACCAAAAAACTCGACCAAACTTGCTAAAATATCATCATGGCTATTGTTACTTACCATCCATGCTAGCGGCTCAGGTTCATTAATACTAAAACCAATACTTATTTCAGGGTAATAGCGTCGATTAATCGCCAAGTTATTACTATCAATAATGGTGTAGTCTATTTCGCCATTTAATACCTTTCTCAGTAATTCTTCACTGTCAAACTCAGTTGATTCTTGCCAAGACAGTTCGCTATTTGTTTGTTTTAATTTTTCAAGGTTTTCGACGTAACTTGATGCCGAGGTAACCATCAAGCTCCCTGTTAAATCAGCCACTTTTCTCGGTCTAACATTACCTTGTTTAAACACAAGTTTCTGACTAATAGTTTCATAACTAGGAGAAAACCTAAAACGTTGTAAACGTTTATCCGTAACAGACAATCCTGCAGCAAGTAAATCAACTTCACCAGTATTTAATTTAATAAAAAGTTCATCAAGGCTATAAGTCGGAATAATGCGTAATTCAACATTGAGTGAGTCAGCATACTTTTTTGCTAACTCATATTCAAAACCAGCGAAACCAGTTGCAGTGGAATAATAGTTTGTCGGGCCGAAAATAGTACCTACATTGATATAACCTCTCGCTAAAATCCGAGATAAACTTGAAGGTTCATTATCTTTATCACAAGCACTTAATAATACAGTAGTGAAAACCACCAAAAACAGTGAAAAAAATTTAGACACTAACTTACTAGTGAGCCTAGGTTTTATTGAGAAAAATATATATTTAGTCATGCCCTTGATTGTGTCGTGTATTGCCCTATTAGCCAAGCACTTTTTACCTGACACTAGTGTTAAGTTATTACTTGACTTTTTCCATTAACAAAGGACTAATTTTCAACTATAATACGCGCGAAATTTTCGGTTAGCATTTACGATGCAAATAAAGCATTTAAAGGCCAATCAAAACCCTACATAAAACTTGGTGAATACCCTATGACGATGTTGATTAAAAACCTTCGTGGCGCTCCAGCACTTTCTGACTTTAGAGTTAAAAAACTATTAGCTCAATGTGAACAATTACAACTGCCAGTAGATGATATTTATGCTGAATTTGCCCATTTCGCTCAACTTAATGAAGAATTAAGTGCAAGCGAAGAGAATGTTTTACAGCAATTACTTACTTACGGTCCAACAATTGAAGAACATCAACCATCTGGTTTGTTTTTATTAGTGACTCCTCGTCCAGGTACTATTTCTCCTTGGTCATCGAAATCTACCGATATAGCGCACAACTGTGGTTTAGCTAAAGTTGTGCGTTTAGAGCGTGGTATTGCTTATTACGTAACTTTACAAAACGGTACACAATTAAATGAAAATCAAGAAGTACAATTAAACGCTTTATTACATGACCGCATGATGGAAAGTGTTTTTAATGACTTCGCTCAAGCAAGTCACTTGTTCGCCAGTAGTGAACCAGGTGAATTGACCGCGATTGATATCGAATCAGGCGGTAAAGCAGCATTAGTTAACGCTAACATAGAGTTAGGTTTAGCCCTAGCTGAAGATGAAGTGAATTATTTATTTGAAAACTTCACTAAACTAGGTCGTAATCCTCACGATATTGAACTTTACATGTTTGCTCAAGCAAACTCTGAACATTGTCGTCACAAAATATTTAATGCGGCATGGACCATTGACGGCGTTGAACAAGAAAAGTCTCTGTTTAAAATGATCCGTAATACCCATGAAGTTAACTCTGATTACGTACTAAGTGCTTATAAAGATAACGCAGCAGTCATGGTGGGTAATAAAGGTGGTCGTTTTTTCCCGAACCCTGAAACCAATGTTTATGGTTATAACCATGAAGATATTCAGATATTAATGAAGGTTGAAACGCATAACCACCCTACCGCTATTTCTCCTTACCCAGGTGCTGCAACGGGTAGTGGTGGTGAAATTCGTGATGAAGGCGCTACGGGTATCGGCTCAAAGCCTAAAGCAGGTTTAGTCGGTTTTTCTGTGTCTAACTTACGTATTCCTGAGTTTGTACAACCTTGGGAAACAGATTTTGGTAAACCAAGCCGTATCGTAAACGCGTTTGACATCATGATGGAAGGTCCATTAGGTGGCGCTGCTTTTAACAATGAATTTGGTCGCCCTGCTATTTTAGGTTACTTCCGTACCTATGAAGAAGAAGTTAACTCGTTTAACGGTAAAGAAGTACGTGGTTACCATAAGCCAATCATGCTTGCTGGCGGTTTAGGGAATATTCGTGATGAGCATGTGCAAAAACGTGAAATCATCGTTGGTGCTAACTTAATCGCCCTTGGTGGCCCAGCAATGAACATTGGTTTAGGGGGCGGTGCGGCTTCTTCAATGGCATCAGGTCAATCAGCTGAAAGTTTAGACTTTGCTTCGGTACAACGTGAGAACCCAGAAATGGAGCGTCGTTGTCAAGAAGTTATCGATAAGTGTTGGCAGCTGGGTGAAGAAAACCCTATTGCGTTCATTCATGATGTTGGTGCTGGCGGTTTATCTAATGCCTTCCCTGAATTAGTTTCTGATGGCGGCCGTGGCGGTGTATTTGAACTGCGTAAAGTACCGAATGATGAGCGCAGCATGGCGCCTCATGAGATCTGGTGTAATGAATCTCAAGAACGTTATGTCATTGCCGTATCTGACAAAAACTTAGCGGCTTTTGAACAAATATGTCAACGTGAGCGTGCTCCATATGCTGTTGTTGGTCGTGCGACTGAAGAAGAGCACTTAACCGTTACTGATGAACATTTTGCTAACGATGAGAAGCTCAATACGCCTATCGATCTGCCACTTGACGTATTGTTAGGTAAAACACCTAAAATTTATAAAAACGTTAAAACAGCAACAGCTGAAGGTGACTCTTTAGAATTAAGCAATGTCTCTTTAAGCGATGCCGCTGACAGAATTCTTAGTTTGCCAACGGTTGCTGAAAAAACCTTCCTAATTACCATTGGCGATCGAAGCGTAACCGGTATGGTTAATCGTGATCAAATGGTTGGCCCTTGGCAGGTACCTGTTGCTGACTGTGGCGTAACTGCCTCTGCACTTGATTCATATCATGGTGAAGCCATGTCATTAGGTGAGCGTACGCCAGTGGCTTTATTAAACTTTGGTGCTTCAGCGCGTTTAGCGGTAGCTGAATCATTAACCAACATTGCCGGTACTGACATTGGTGATTTAAACCGTATCAAACTTTCAGCTAACTGGATGTCTCCAGCAGGTCACCCAGGTGAAGATGCTGGCCTTTACGAAGCAGTTAAAGCCATTGGTGAAGAACTTTGTCCAGCCCTTGGATTAACCATTCCAGTGGGTAAAGACTCTATGTCGATGAAGACCCAATGGGAAGAAGATGGTGAATCTAAATCTGTTACTTCACCACTTTCTCTTGTAATTACCGCTTTTGGCGCTGTTGAAGATATCCGTAAAACAGTAACTCCTGAGCTTCGCACTGATAAAGGTGAAACTCGCCTTGTTGCTATTGACTTGTCAAAGGGCAAAAAACGCCTTGGTGGCTCTTGTTTAGCACAAGTTTACAAGCAGCTTGGTAACGAAACCCCTGATGTTGATAATGCTGAAACGTTAAAAGGTTTCTTCAATGCAATGCAGACACTTGTTCGACAAGAGAAACTAATTGCTTATCATGATATTTCTGATGGTGGTTTATTCACTACAGTTACTGAAATGGCGTTTGCTGGTCATACTGGTGTTGATATTGACATCAGTGAGTTATCAAACGGTGCGAGCGATGATTTAGCCACTTTATTCAATGAAGAGCTTGGTGGCGTAATTCAAATTCGCGAATCAGATGTTGATGCTATTCACGCTGTTTTAGCTGAGCACGGCATTTTAGATTGTTGTACTGACATTGGTCGTTTAAACAACGAAGATACTATTCGTTTTAGCCGTGATGGTGACGTTGTTCTAGAAAACTCTCGTACTTATTACCGTACCGTCTGGGCACAAACAACTTATCGAATGCAATCACTGCGTGATAATCCAGAATGTGCTCAACAAGAGCATGATGTTAAGTTTGATACTGAAGATCCTGGTTTAAATACTGAGCTGACTTTTGATATCAATGAAGATATTGTTAGTGATTTAATCGTTAAAGATGCACAAGCTTCTGTTAATGGTACAGCCAATGGCTTAGCCAACCCACGTGTTGCTATTTTACGTGAGCAAGGTGTTAATTCACATGTTGAAATGGCAGCAGCGTTTGATAGAGCTGGCTTTGTTGCAATTGATGTTCATATGTCAGATATTTTATCTGGTCGTACTGATTTAGCTGATTTTAATGGCTTAGTGGCTTGTGGTGGCTTCTCATACGGTGATGTATTAGGCGCAGGCGAAGGTTGGGCAAAATCAATCTTATTCAACGCTAACGCACGTGAGATGTTTAAAACATTCTTTGAACGAGAAACGACGTTCACCTTAGGTGTGTGTAATGGTTGTCAAATGTTGTCTAACTTAAAAGACATCATTCCTGGTGCACAGCACTGGCCTCACTTTGTACAAAACAAATCAGAACGTTTTGAAGCGCGCTTCTCATTAGTTGAAATTCAAGAGAGTCCTTCTGTACTATTTAAAGGCATGGAAGGTTCTCGTATGCCTATCGCGGTATCACACGGTGAAGGTCATGCTGAATTTAGTTCTGATGAAGCAATTGATGCAGCTAATAATTCCGGCACAGTGTCAATGCGTTACGTCAATAACTACGGTGAAGTAACGGAAACTTATCCTGCTAACCCGAACGGCTCAGTAGATGGTATTACTTCACTAACAACAACTGATGGTCGTGTCACTATTATGATGCCACATCCTGAACGTGTATTTAGAACTGTTGCTAACTCTTGGCACCCAGATAGCTGGGGTGAAGACTCACCTTGGGTTCGCATGTTCCGTAACGCACGTGCTTTTATTGGTTGATCTTTTTACTATTAAGCCCAAATCATTTGTCAAAAGTACTCACTGACATTCGTCAGCTCCGTGCTTTTTCCTTTGATTTGGACTGACTAGCTGCAAGATAAACAATAAAATAGAGCCGGTAAATTTCTATGAAGAGATTTTCCGGTTTTTTATTGCCTTTTGTTCCTGGCTAAAATATTGTTACCGTAGACGATTAAGACCAATCGGACTCATAAAATAAAAACAATAAAGGCCATCTTATTTATGCAACAACACAACTGCTCTCCCCTTTCAGATTTCATTGAATACCCAGAAGGTGAAATGCTTAGCCGCTCGCAAGATTTCTATGATTTAGTGAAACGCCGTCACTCTATTCGAAGCTTCAGTGATAGAGCAGTTGATAAACAAATCATTGAGAATTGCTTAAAGGCAGCTGGAACAGCACCCAGTGGTGCTAATCATCAGCCTTGGCACTTTGTTGCGATTAGTTCGAGTGATATTAAAAAACAAATTAGAGAGCAGGCAGAGTTTCATGAACGTGGTTTTTATGAAGGTCGAGCAGGCGAAGAATGGTTAGCGGCTTTAAAAGATCTAGGTACTGATGCTGATAAACCTTATTTAGAACATGCACCTTGGTTGATTGCTATTTTTAGTCAGAAAAAAGGTGGGATTACAGCGGGTGATAAAAACACTAATTATTATGTGCATGAATCAGTTGGCATCGCTACAGGAATATTGATTACCGCACTGCATAATGCAGGGTTAGCAACGTTAACGCATACACCAAAACCAATGTCTTTTTTAAATAAGGTTTGTCAACGCGGTGATAATGAACGAGCTTATATGTTACTTATTGCAGGCTATCCAGCCAATAATGCTACCGTACCAGCTCATGCACAAGTAAAAAAAGACTTAGCCGATATAGCTAACTTTTTGTAAACGCCTGTGCCTAGGTACATCGCTCATTCCTATCTGAGCATCAGTTACCAATGCTCAGATAGGAAAGGGTTAAGCAAAGTCCAATGCGATATCGGTGCAACCTTTAACGCAGCGGATGCCGGTAAGTGCATTTTGCTCTGGCGTATGAAGTGCTAAAGGTTGCTGACAGGTTTTACACAATACAGTTTTGCCATGCATAATCTGTTTGACTAATTTCTGTTGCTCAAAAAAAGAAGCTTTACTGGCTTTTTGTAAAGCCGCAAACTGTTTAATATCTATGTTCATACATGTCCTGAACTAAAACTAATTGCTGTAATTATATTGCTAATTGATCGCAAATTATCCGACAAAATAAAAGCCGTCAAATTGCCCTTTAAACGGCGCCGAGCTCGACACTAGTAATTCTTGGTAACTCAGAATATTTTCATAACTTGCTGGCATCAGAGGATACGCGGTAATTTCCCAAGGTAACTCTTGGTTTGCTTCATAGGGAGTAAAAGACAGTTTTTGATTATTTTCTAATAGTAATTGACCAAATTTAAGGGCTAACTCTTGGCTCGGGAAAAGCACTGAAAACTCTATCTCACGAGCGGTTATTAGGTCATCACCCTGTTGTTGCATTTCCCATAACGTATTACCAATTTCATCTTCAGGATAAACGGTTAAATCTCGCGTCATTATCAACTCACCTTTAGTTTTATAGGAATTATTAGTACTAATCGTTTATTTTAGCTTTGCTAAGTTAATAAACCTAGTAAAATAACTACAAAGCCTTCGTTAGCACTTTGAAATATGCCAATAGACCAAACACCTTCAGATATTCAAAATGAAAAAACAGCAAAAAAAAATCAACAATTTGAATGGCATATTACTGTCACGAATCAAACGACCAGTGAAAAAAATTCTGCTACTGCAATTTCTATCTTAGAGGATTTCAGCATTACTCAGGGAGTTCAGCTTTCTAAGTCTGAAATAAAACAGGCGATAAGCAAAGGCGCATTATGGTTAACTCCTGCGAAAAATAAAAAACAAACGCAGCGACTACGTCGCGTTAAAAAAAAATTGCTCACCGGTGATGAGCTTCACTTTTATTTTAATAGTGAAGTACTTTCCACCACTGTACCTCAAGCATTACTAATTGAAGATTTAGTAGATTACAGTGTTTGGTATAAACCTTATGGCATGTTGTCTCAGGGCTCGAAATGGAGCGACCATTGCACCATTGCACGGTTCGCGCAACAAAACTTACCTAATGAGCGCCCTGCTTTTATTGTCCATCGATTAGATAGAGCCGCGACAGGATTGATATTAATAGCACACAGTAAAAAAGCTGCGCGAGTATTATCTAACATGTTTGAGTTTCATCTACTCGAAAAACATTATCAGATAATTGTCCATGGTGATCACCGTAAAAGACCTCAGCCAGATGTTATTGATAGTGACGTTGATGGTAAAAAAGCACGAAGTACTTTTAGTTGTTTGGCCTATGATGAGATAACTGAGCGATCACTGATTAACGTCAAAATAGACAGTGGAAGAAAACATCAAATACGCATACACGCAGCAAGAATAGATATGCCAGTCGTTGGAGATAGGTTGCATGGCGTTGCTGATAAAGGTGAGCAATGTGATTTACAATTATGTGCGGTAAGTTTACGCTTTGTCTGCCCACTGACCCAAGAAGAACGGTTCTTTGAATTGCCAGAAACATTAACGCCCCAGTTATGACTGAGGCTTTAAATTGTTAGCTGAGCTATATAGCTTAGCTAATTTACGATTATATTCTGACTAAATACAGTAGTTAAAATCGCTATCTTCAAGCAATGATAAACCATCACCTACTAAATCTTTTGTCTCTATTGCTTTTAATAATTCAAAACCAATCTCACGCTGTTCCTTAGTAAGTGCTATATAAGGTAAGCGGAAGTTATTAGGTACAGCATCAGTCATTATCATGGCTGTATTAATGGCGATAGGATTAGGCTCACAAAATAGCCACTTCATTAACCCCTGTAAATCATCATTGAGCTTAGCCGATTCTTCTACGTTATCTTTATCCATTAATTGACGCATAAAACCAGGGATAATGTTTGAAGCGACAGAAATAACACCGTGAGAGCCATGTACATGACGTCCGACATAACTTTCATCGTCATTACCTGACCAACAAGCAATACCTTGTTTTTCATAATAGGCAATACGATCGTTGCCAGAACATTCCTTCACACCAATAAAGTTTTCATGTGTTGATAATGGCTCAATAATTTCAGGCGTTAAATCCTGCCCTGTTCTACCAGGCACGTTATAAATAAAAGCAGGACCAATATCAAGAACACGTTTAAAGTGTTCAGTAACACCCTTATTTGAAGTACGGCCGTAATAAGGATTGATCTGTAGAGCAGCATCCATACCAATAGCAAAACCATTTTCAGTCGCTTTTATAGCTTCACGAGTATTATTACTACCAGTATTACCAACAATAATTAACTTATCACTAAAGTTATTTACACAATGAGCAATTAGCATTAAATGCTCTTCCCAGCTAAGTAAATGTCCTTCACCAGTAGTGCCACCAACAATTATGCCATCTACACCAGCAGAAATTTGTTGTTCTATCAAGAAATCATACGTTTTTAAACAAACCTCTCCTTTATCAGTGTAAGGAGTTTTTATTGCGGTCATTAAACTTGCTGCTTTTAATCGTTTCATTAACTATCTCTAACTCTTTTATTTAACTTCAATTAAGGTTGTACCAAACGACCTAATTTATTGCTTCACTTAATGCGTTAGCAGCGAACTTCGAACAAGAAAATGGATAAATAGGGTTCTTCTATATTTAATTCATTTTTGAGATGTTATCAGTTTGTTAATCAGCTCACTAAGTGGTCAATATTTGGGGACGAACAGTAAAAATCAGTAAATTCTTGCCAATCATTCTAGCAATGACCGGGGTTATCAACAACCCGTCTCATGATATATTCATCATTCGTCAATCTATGCTTATAATGAAATATTTGGTGGTCTAGTGATAATACCTTATACGCTTGATAATTATCATCATTATTTAGGTCTGCCGCGTAAAGTTCATCATTAATCAACTCATTTTTAGTCAATGTAAAATGAATATCGCCCACCAGTCCCCAATCCCCCAGTTCGGTAATTTGTTCGATAATATCTCCCTTTATATCAAGTGTTATAAAGGTAAACTCAAAACTACCATCACTACTAAGTTGAGCATATTCAACGGTTTCATTGCCATTTTCATCAATATCATTTCGATACCAGCGGCCAAAAAGTAATGTTCTGGGATAATTCTTTTTACTCACTATGTCTTTTCCTATTATTTTGCGATGTGGAATTATAAGTTTAAGTTATTACTTAACCGTCTAAAAACTGCAAACCCAAACAGCAACATTATGGCTATGTTAATCAAAAAGTGGACCTGCAATAAGTTAATCTATTGTCATAAAAATAACGCTGTATTATTTTGTAGTCAACTTAGCTTTAGGAGCTGATTAGCAAAGAAAAATAATCTAATTAATAAGATGTTACATTTCTCTATTTCAATTCTTTTTATTGGTCATAGCTAGCCACGGGTTGTCATAACTTGCAAGATAAAATGCTCCAAGAGATTTTATCGTGACTGAGACAGAGAAAGTAGATGTAACTTTAGATAAAAAGGTATAAATTTGTCAGCAATGAAACCATTTAGGAAAGTGAACTATGTCAGCACCAAAAGTGCAGTTATTATTAACAGGGAATGAGTTGATGACAGGCGATATTGTTGACAGTAACTCAGCAATGATGGCACAAACGCTCAAAGACATTGGACTTGGGATTAAACGTAAGGTCACGGTAGCTGACGATTTAACCTTGCTTGTTAGTGAAATAACTCACATGACAAATTCCAGTGATATATTAATTATCAATGGTGGTTTAGGACCAACTATCGATGATTTAACAGCACAAGCTTTAGCACAGGCCGTTGGAGAAGAATTAACCCAACACCCGCAAGCACTTTCTCATTTAACCAGTTGGTGTCAACAAAGAGGAGTTGAGTTAAACGACCCGAATTTGAAACAAGCAATATTACCGGAAGGCTGCCAAATAATAGCAAACAAAAACGGTAGTGCTGTTGGTTTTTCTCTTCGATACAACAACTGTGATATTTACTGCACGCCTGGTGTTCCCCATGAACTAAAGACAATGCTAAGAGAAGAAATAATACCAAGAATCTCTGAAGATTTACCTGCAAAATTAATTACTGACGTTACCCGCTTGCAGGTTTTTGGTCTTGGCGAGTCAAGCTTGCAAAAGATAATTAATGAACAATTGCCTCAATGGCCAAAAGCAGTTGATTTAGGCTTTCGTGCTGGTATGCCGCTACTTGAAGTTAAACTTACAACGGATAATCTACAGGGCTTAGCGCTGAAGAAAGAATGGCAAGAAAAACTAAGCTATGTTCTCGGAGATCATTTGATCGCTGAAATTAAAGAAAGACCCAAATCCCTTGCTGAGCACTTGCTTAATCAATTACATCAGCATAATTTAAAAGTCACTACAGCAGAGTCTTGCACCGGCGGCCTGATCGCCAGTCAGTTAACCGAGGTAAGCGGCTCATCTATGAATTTTGAAGCGGGCTTTGTCACCTACAGTAATGCAATGAAAACAGCTATGCTTGATGTCCCAGCAGACCTTTTTGCGCAATATGGCGCGGTAAGTGAAGAGGTGGTTATTGCCATGGCAAAAGGCTCATTAAATAAATCTAATGCCGACCTTACTATCGCAGTATCAGGAATCGCAGGCCCCAATGGCGGAACTAAAGAAAAACCAGTAGGCACGGTATGGTTTGCTTGGGGTAGCAGTGATGACATCAAAACTCAGTGCTTATCCCTACCTTATAAAAGAATTAAGTTTCAACAATTTGTTGCTGCCATTGGCTTAGATTTACTTCGCCGTTATCAACAAAATATAATAACGCTCCCTAACTACATTACAGAACGTTCATTTAACAATCAGTGAAATATCAACAAGGATAGACAAAAGTTAACAAATTGATGAACTAGAATAATGTATCAGCAGATAGAAGCCTGCTTGATCATTGCTTAGTTTAGTAAAAATTTATATATTAAGACTAATAATAACTAGAAATTATAAATTAATTTCAGGAGCCAATTTTGATAGAGAGAAATTTTATAACCAGTGGTCGAAATACCGTTATTCACAAAGTAAAGAAATTCGATTTACTTATTATCAATGGTGAAAAGCCCGTTATCATTATTAGCCATCGTGGTATCGGCATTTATAAAGGAGAGATCCCCGCAAAACGCTCTATTGCTAAAAAGGCGTACCAAGATATTGTTGATATTTCGTCTGCTGAGTTATTTGGTGAAGAAAAAACACTTTTATTTGTTCAAGCCCTCGATGGCATAGAGTATAAAATAGATTACTCTAAAGAGAATACAAACAGCTTTATTAAAATTCATCAAAACCATTATATGTAACAAAGTCCAACTATTACATTCCATAATAATTCTATAACAAAGAACAGCACCTAACCGTTATTTGGCTCAGCAGTATATAACGGTGTAGGGGAGCCAGCGCAATGACCAAAGCCAGTTTAATCTGTAATAAAAAAAATAATATAGATTTAGTTTTAGAGCCTATCAAGGGTGGTGACACCATATCTACCTTGAGTATTAAAGAGCTAATTGAGGCGTCAGAATATACAAATCTTCGTATTAGCAATAGTAATATTAAAAATGCTGTTGCTGAATTAAACGATGTTTTAAAACCTCTACAGGACAAGAAAGTCGGCAGAACAATTCGCTATCAAGTGCTTGAACGAGTTGATGCGAAAATCAGTATCACAATAGAATCTGATGAAATGGGCGCTACTGCTGAGATTACTAGCGCTCAAGGTGGTAAACACCTGTCTGCCAAAGCAATCCTAAATGCAGCCCAAGAAGCTGGTGTAAAAAAGGGCTTTAGTAAAGAGCATTTAATTCAACTTGCACAACTTGCCGCTAAACAAGTACCTAATAGCCAAGTTGAAATGCAAATTGCATCAGGGAAAATTGCAGTTAATGGCAAAGACGCATTAATAAAACCCTTAGTAGAAAGCGCACAAGCTAGGGTACTTAAACCTAAAAAACGGGAAGATGGTAGCGTCGACATGAGAGATTTAGGCGATATAATCTGTGTCAACATAGGAGATCCTATTGCACAAAAAGTACCTTTAACTCAAGGAAAACAAGGTTATACGGTGACAGCAACCCCACTTCCCCCTGAACCAGGCAATGATGTTGAACTCGTCGCCGGCGAAGGAACGAATATAAGTACCAAAAACACAAACATACTTGTGTCTGAAAAAGTAGGTTTACCTAAACTCATTAATAATGGTATGGAAGTTGATGAAGTTTATAAAATCAAAAATGTTACCGTTGCCACAGGGAATATCAACTTCACTGGCAGTGTCATTGTTGATGGCGATGTTACTGAAGGTATGAGAGTGACCGCTTCAGGCGATATAACCGTGGGTGGCTTTGTTGAATCCGCAACTCTAGAAGCAGGTGGTGATATCACTATCTCTGGTGGTCTTATCGGCCGAAAACATGATATTGAAAAAAAACATATTACTAATGTAACAATGAGTGTAAATATTAGCGCAAAGGGCAGTATTTATGCAAAGTATGGCCAATATGCCCAAATTACATGTCATCAAGATGTCCATATTGAAAATCAATTGCTGCACAGCAGTTTAGATATAAATGGCCGATTATGGATCGGAAAAAGTGAACACGCGAATGGCAAACTGATAGGAGGTTACACCAAAGCAGGCACCTCAGTACACGCGGGAATAATTGGTGCAACAGCGGGTAGTAATACTATCATTAACTTTGAGCATAAAATGCTTTCATTTAAGGACGAGATTCATCAATTAGAAGAACGCCTAAATGTCATGTCTGATAAAAATAATGAATTGAAAGCAGCGATCAATAAATTAAAAAAATTGCCTAAAGATAAAGCAAAACCTGAATTATTAGCCAAAATTGTACCTACGTATCAATTTCATGCGAATCAAATGGGTGAATTACTCAATGAAAAGCTAGAACTTGAAGAAAGCTTACAAGAATACATGACGAGTATTTACATTGAGGCAACCGAGAAGCTTTACCATGGCGTAGAGTTAATTGTTGGCGACTATAATGATAGATCTCGTCGTGAATATGGTCCAAGTAAAATGTTCTACCGAGATAGAAAAATACTCATTGATCCAATAGTGAATACATAATGACTACAGCTAAAAAGCCTCTACTTAAATCAGGTTTATTTACCCTAGCACTTATGCCTTTGTGCCAGCAGGCATACGCTCAACAATGCTCTATTAACCTTAATTATGGGGTCATTATTGATCCTAAACACATCCGTATTGTCGAAAAATCAAAAACCCAAGTTCAAATAAATAATGCTGAGCAACTCTTCATTCGCGGCAGAGAAATTCAGTTAACGAACGAGCAGAGACAATTACTGAGCAGCTTTAGTATAGGTATTCGCCAGCAAGTACCTGAAATTGTCTCCATTGCTATCGAAGGGGTAGACATTGGATTAAAAGCAGTTAATGAAGTCGTTGCTGGCTTAACAGGTGAAAACAGTGCTTCACAACAAAAAGTGCAAGCTAAATTTGAAGAGCTTAAATGGCGCATACGGGCACGTTTTAATCAAAGCGCTAATAATTATTACATCGCGCCACAAGACTTGAATAACTTAGATGAAATATTTACCGGGGAATTTGAACAAGAAATTGAAGCAATGATTTCAACATCTATCGGTTCAATATTAGAAGCGGTCGGCCAATCAATTTTAGCCAATGATAATAACAGTGAATATGGCGGTGAAACCCGTATAACCACCTTTGATGAAAGACTAACAACACTTAGCAAAGATTTAGAGTTAGAAGTGGCAGAAAGAGCAAAAGCCTTAGATAAGAAAGCAGCACTTTTTTGTCAACAGTTAACCTATTTAGATGAACTAGAAACGCAACTTCACCAATCTATACCAGCACTCAAAAATTATAACCTGATAGAATCCTCAAACTAAGCCCTTAATTATATAACCCTCTCCATAACTTCAGTTAACCTAGTTACTTCTTGAAGGGCATGTTTCAAGCCAGCAATTAAAAACCCCAAAAACTGTGTAAAGCATTTGGGGTTTTAAAAGTGATATCAAATTAAATAACTTACCTTACATATTCGGGTAGTTTGGCCCACCCGTTCCCTCAGGCGTTACCCAAGTGATGTTTTGGCTTGGATCTTTAATATCACACGTTTTACAATGAATACAGTTTTGAGAATTAATGACAAATTTGTCACCTTCTTCCGTTTTTTCAACCTCATACACACCAGCAGGGCAGTACAGCTGTGCAGGCTCATTGTATTTAGATAAGTTAACCTTAATTGGAATATCTGCATCTTTTAGTTTTAAATGACACGGTTGTTCTTCTTCATGGTTAGTATTTGATAAAAACACAGAAGAAAGTTTATCAAAACTTAATTTGTTATCAGGCTTAGCATAATTAATAACTGGCATGTCTGCTGCCAGCTTTAATTGCTCATGATCTACGCTATCATCTTTAAAGTTAAACGGTAATTTACCGCCAAAAAAGTTTTGGTCTAAAGTATTATAAACACCACCTAACATGGTACCAAACTTATGCATAGCTGGGCCAAAATTACGGGTATTGAATAACTCTTCGTATAACCAAGAGTCTTTATATAATTGTGTAAATTGTGTTAAGTCTTGCTTACCTTCCTCTGCGATGGCTTCATTAGTAATTAAAGCTTGAGCAATGGCTTCAGCTGCAATCATGCCTGACTTCATTGCAGTGTGATTACCCTTAATTTTCGCAAAGTTAATGGTACCAGCATCACAACCTACCAATAAAGCACCTGGCATAGTCATTTTGGGTAACGAATTAAAGCCACCTTTTGCCATAGCTCGAGCACCATAGGAAACACGTTTGCCACCTTCTAGGTACTGGCTGATCTTAGGGTGATGTTTGTAGCGCTGAAACTCATCGAAAGGACTTAAATGCGGATTGCTATAATTTAAATCAATAATTAGACCAACGAAAACTTGATTGTTTTCTGCATGGTATAGGTAACCACCACCATTAGTTTTTTTATCTAATGGCCAACCTGCGGTATGAACAACTAGGCCTGGCTGATGTTTTGCAGGGTCAATATCCCAAATTTCTTTAAAACCTAAACCATAATGTTGGGGAGAGCTTTGCTCATCAAGGTTGAATTTTTCGATTAATTCTTTGCCTAAATGACCTCGACAGCCCTCAGCAAAAACCGTGTATTTAGCACGAAGTTCCATACCCGGCATAAATGAATCTTTTTCATTGCCCTCAGCATCTAAGCCCATATCGCCTGTAATAACACCACCGACACTGCCATCGTCATTATAGATAATACTTTGCGCTGGAAATCCAGGAAAAATTTCAACTCCTAATTGTTCTGCTTGTTCAGCTAACCAACGACAAATATTACCCATGCTTACAATATAATTATCTTCATTGTGCATCGTTTTAGGCACAGCAAAATTAGGTAATTTGATACCTGAATTTTCATTATTCAATAGATAAATATCATCGCCTGTTACTTTAGTCGTTAATGGCGCATTTCGCTCTTGCCAATCAGGGAATAACTCATTTAAAGATCTTGGTTCAAACACAGCACCAGAAAGAATATGGGCTCCTACCTCTGATCCTTTCTCAACAACACAAACCATTAATTCTTGCTGTTTTTCTTGAGCTAGTTGCATCAACCTACAAGCCGTTGATAAACCTGCAGGGCCGGCGCCAACAATAACTACGTCAAACTCCATTGATTCGCGTTCCATAAGATCTCCCAGTATTATTATATATATATAGATTTAAAAAATCGTAGTAAGTTTAAAACATGCGTTTGATATTCAAACAAGTGTTTGATAGTATCTTATAACAGATGCCCAAGCAAGACACTGTTATAAGCATTTCTTTAGATTGTATCTTAGTTTAAAAGTTTTCACCAAGATTACGTTGACGTTGACGTAAAGCAAG
>MAAB01001205.1_pt1 | contig 65984 bp, 46 predicted proteins | sample 1115991 | NCBI WGS metagenome assembly MAAB01 (sample SAMN04961124, study PRJNA320927) | seawater metagenome | isolation source: sample BD02T18 sea water enriched with oil for 18 days | place: USA:Gulf of Mexico | collected 2013-07-27
TCAGGTGTTTATGTTTTAAAACCGGTTAACCAACTAGGTTTACAAAAGAAAGTTAATGCCTTTGAAGTGACCCAAGCACGTGCTTTGATTGAAGGAGAAGTTGCGGCAATTGCAGCAACGACTATTACTGAAGATGAGTTAACCCGCTTGCACCAAACCTTAGTTGATATGGAAAGTGGTGAATATATTGAAGCAGCAGATAAAGAATTTCACCAAATCATAGTTAATGCTACGCGAAATAATGCCATGATATTATCGGTTGAAAACCTTTGGAAACTTCGCTCTTCAACCCCTGAAGTCATTAAAGATTATGACAGTGTTTGCAGTAAAGATAACTCAAAGACGCTTGCTGAACACAAAGCAATCTATGAAGCATTAAAGTCAGGAGATGCCACACAAGCAAGAAAGGCTATGCATTGTCATTTCAACCGACTTATAAACGCTTTATTTGATGCGGTAGAGTCTAAAGCTTTAGCGGAAATTACCCGAAAAAATAGCGAGCAACGTGGGCTTTACTCAATCCCTAATGCTGCTGACCAAACCAGCTGACATTTAGAGCTTCATGATGTTACTTTAACAGGCAAAAATAACCAGCAAAATGTCTGTAGTTAACGCTATTCCATGTGCATGCAAAGACGTATTTCAAAGCCCTACAAAACTTGAGGGGCTTTTTCATAATGCCCTTACCTAAATATTATCAACATTGCTCATTCACTTACGCTCTTTTAATTATTAAACCAATAAAGATCACCAACAAATAGTTACCAATTAAAGTTATCGGTTTACAAGCCAAGGTAAATTGGTAATATACTCGGTATATTTCATATTGCTTCATAGGTTGGTTATGTCTTTAAATCGTTCGATTATTTTTATATGCTCTTTACTACTGTTAATGGCTTGTAATCCATCTGATAGCTCATTAGAAACATCACCTGAAACATCACCTGAAACATCACCTGAAACATCACCTGAAACATCACCTGAAACATCACCTGAAACATCACCTGAAACAACACCTGAAACGTCACCTGACGGTGAAACCATGACAGAAGGAAACCAAGAGGACATATTGTGTAATGGCTTGTCAAAACTTAACTTCATTCAAGCCATTGCCAGTGATGAAGTATCAGCTTATGACGCAAGTAATACCATTGATAGTAACTTCATGCCTGAATCACGTTGGTCGACAGCTAAAAATGAACAATCATTATTTTTGACACTTGCTTCGCCAGCGTTAATCAAAGGTATTTCAATAACCTGGCTTAATAACGATAACCGCAGTTATACCTATGAGCTGGAAGTTTCTAAGGATCAAGAAACTTGGATTACCGTACTAAGTTCACAGTTAAGTAATGCCTTATCGACCCGTGCAGAATATATTGCGATCACTGAGCACACAGCTAATTACCTAAACATAAGAGTTAATGGCAACACACTTGACGACAACAACCATATTGTCGAAGTTGAAGCTTTTGGCTGTAAAATGGATACCGCTTCCTCCATCGAATTAGATGATTGGTATTTAAGTATTCCTGTCGATGATAACCTTTATTCAAAAGCACAGAGCATTAAGGAATCAACGCTGACTAATGATTATTTTAATGCAGAATTTTTCTTCTTAGATGTCAATGGTGGTTTGGTATTCAGAGCCCCTATCGAAGGAGCAAAAACATCGACCAACACCAGTTACACCCGCACTGAATTAAGAGAAATGTTAAGACGTGGCAATACCAGTATAAGCACGCAAGGTATAAATGAAAATAATTGGGTATTCTCCAGTGCATCAAATGAAGAACAGCAAGCGGCGGGTGGTATTGATGGCGAACTGTTGGCCGAGTTAGCAGTAAACTATGTCACACAAACAGGCGATAGATCACAAGTTGGCCGTGTCATCATTGGTCAAATTCATGCTAACGATGACGAACCCATTCGCGTCTATTATCGCAAGTTACCCGAAAATGATAAAGGCGCCATTTATTTGGCCCATGAAATTTTAGGCGGCGATGATATCTATTATGAACTCATTGGCACGCGTTCAAAAAGTGCTACCAATCCTGAAAATGGCATCAAGTTAAATGAGCGCTTTACTTACCGAATTTCTGTAGTCGCTAACCAATTAACCTTTACCCTTTCAAGATCACAACAAGAAGATGTTTCTGCAATCATTGACATGAGTAATAGTGGTTATGATCTTGGCGGCCAATATATGTATTTTAAAGTCGGTGTCTACAACCAAAACAATACCGGTGAGCCAAAAGATTATGTGCAAGCAACGTTTTATAAAATAGACAATAGTCATACAGGCTATATGGCGAATTAAGGCAAGGTTATTGTTGAACGCTAGCTAAGGGCCGTATTAGCCATTAGATTGCTTGCAATCAATCGCTTTGTTGTTAACGCATGCTTTCTTTATCTACGGGTTATTGAATGAGTATTATGTGGCCATAAGTAGCTAAATTTACCTGTTAAGGCTCTACATGATGATGTAGAGCCTTTTAATTTTAACACGACTCCATACTAATTTTATTGGAAAATTGACTAGTTTGGCCACGTCACAGGCTTCTAGAACAAAGTCGTCTTGCGATCTTCGGCCAAAGCCACCCCCCATTAAAGTCACATTGAGTTTTACCAAGGACTCATCCAAACCAAGAGTCCTAGCTGGTGACACTTTTGCATCTTGAGGATTTTGTGTGGGCGCCCATATTTCACAGAAGTGGAGTTGGTAACACTGTGCAATTCATCGGTTCCATGGTCATATGTGCCACTAAAGGAAAGTGAAAGTCTGATACATGAACGCATTATTAGCATCGAAAGCTGTCTCTACATTACCTTTGTCAGTTACTTTTTCACCCGTGTCTTGCAATTTCTCTGAAAAATGCTGCTGTAAACTTTCGTCAGATTATTTTTAAAATTCGCCATTTTCCAAATGTCGTCGGCATGAATTTGGCCAATCACTTTCTACAGTAAGTAAGTTAAGGAAGTGTATGCCTTCACAATGCGTCACTGACAAGTTAGATTGAAATATTGGATCGGAAATGCCAAGCACAGATTGCTCCGCTGTGGTAGTTATCGTGCTTGGTGAGCTTATTGAAGAACCACCGCAAGCAACTAACAAGAGCATTAATGAGAAAACAACAAACGAATCATGCTACAACTTATAATCTGCGATATTAGCTCTGAGCTGTAATCTCATTACACCATCAATTGGTAATAACACTTCATTAGTTGGTAATGAATATAAAAATCATTTAATAATAACAACATAAATTTTTTGTAAGTTGTTGTTAATTAGTTTTGTTTTTCATCATATACAAACATGGCAAGCCAATTTTTTAGCCTTTTTTATGCCGAGGTTGTGACCAATAGTGTCCTTTTGGTAATGCTACTCATTGTTTTTGGTTGACAATTCGTTGTTATACTGGTTATATTGTATTCATAATAAAAATACCGATGTAAACAAATTGGTGAGCTGGTATCAGTGCCGGTAAGTTATATACGATTATATACAAAGCAATTAATCATAGCTTTTTGGTGTTTATTAGAAGCAACGTTTTATCTATTTTTATTACGTTTTTCAGGATTAGTTAATTTCTTGTGCAGATGCGCCACTATATGCTGAGCGTAAAGGTACTTTATATAAGAGTCGAAAATAGCTAAACCGAAAAGTACACGAACAGATTCAGCAAAGAGATCGGAAATTATGAAGTCTTTCAATATCCACACATGTAAGTCGTATCGTCATATACAGCAGAAAATGTGCGACGTTTTCGAAGCGCTAGTTGTTGTTTTAGCTTTTTGTAGCGTATCACTCAATGCTCAGGGAATTGACACAAACACACCTTTTTCTAAAGCACACAGTAGCCTTTCCGATGGTGTTTTACTGGGGGATTTGTCAAAACTCGATCCGCTTAAAAAGCCAAATGAGAATTTTGATTTACTCGATTGGTCGTTAACGTTGCCAACCGATCTCAACAAAGATAAAAAAGCTGATACCGTCTATGAAAAATCATTAGATGAAGGCTTCAACTTAAAGCCATTTTTTTATACCGCAGATGATGGTGGCTTGGTATTCGCTTGCCCGAACGTTGGTGCCAAAACCTCAAAAAATACAAAATATGCTAGAACCGAGCTGCGTGAAATGCTACGCAGAGGTAATAGTCGTATAAAAACCCGTGGCCTTACTAAGAACAACTGGGTTTTCGGCGGTGCACATGGTTCGATGAAAACTAAGTCTGGTGGTATTGAAGGCAGTTTGGAAGGAACTTTAGCTGTGAACCGAGTATCAACCACAGGTGATGAAAAAAAGGTTGGACGTGTGATCATCGGACAAATTCATGCCACGGATGACGAACCTATTCGTTTATATTACCGAAAATTACCAGGCAACTCGAAAGGAGCTATTTATTTTGCCCATGAAATAAATGGTGGTGATGATATTTGGATAAATATGATTGGCTCTCGTTCTCATACTTTGTCAGATCCTGATGACGGCATCGCTTTGAACGAAAAATTCTCTTATAAAATTTCCGTAGAAGACGAAGTGTTGTTCGTCACTATAATCAGGGAAGGTAAGCCTAATATTACTAAGCACTACGATATGAAAAATAGTGGTTATAGTGCTGGTAACCAGTATATGTACTTTAAAGCGGGTGTTTATAACCAAAACAATGACGGCGCAGATGGTGATTATGTGCAAGCCACTTTCTATCATATCCATAACATGCATAAAGGATATAAGTTTTAGCGCAGTTAACCCATCAATTTTTCATTTGTAACTCGTAACTCGTAACCACAATTATTGGTCATGCCAATTGGTAAGTGCATCGCAACAAATTGGTTGACGCATTGATCTTGGTTGCGTATGTTTAAATTGATATACCTCTATTATAAATATAATAATTTAAGTGGCAGTAACCTGCTTGAAATAAAATAAAAATAAAAATAAACGGAGAACTCGATATGTCCTTAATATTAGGGAAAAACAAAAAATCCATCCATCAGGCAGGGAAGTTTAGGCTTTCACCTATAGCAAAATGGGTGAAATTTGCCGCTATTACTTCGGTAACTAGCTCTTTTGTATTTTCGGCAACAGCGCAAGAAGCCCAAACTGAAAATCTAGATAAAGCCGATAATGATATAGAAGTTGTTCAAATTGTTGGTACACGTAGAACAATTCAAGACCAAATTGCAATAAAGCGTGAAGCGACCACCGTTGTTGACGGTTTATCTGCTTCAGATATTGGTGATTTACCTGCGCTTTCAATTGGTGAGGCTCTAGAAACATTAACGGGTGCATCATCTCACCGTGAAAATGGCGGCGCTACTGAAATCAGTATTCGTGGTCTAGGCCCATTCTTAAGTGCGACTCACATTAATGGCCGTGAAGCGACCAATGGTAGTGGTGACCGTTCAGTTAACTTTTCTCAGTTCCCATCAGAGTTGATGCAGAAAGTGGCAATTCATAAAACACAAGACGCTTCCATGATTGAAGGTGGGGTTGCCGGTGTTATTACCCTGGAGACACTTAAGCCTTTAGATTTTGGTAAGCAACGTATTCAGGCTGAAATAAAAGGTAACTACAACCCTGACCAAGCAAACGTTGACAATTCACTTCAAGGTGATGTGGGCTACCGTGGAACACTAAGTTATGTTGACCAATTTGAATTTGACAACGGTCAAGCATTTGGTGTGAGTGTAGGTTTCCAACGTCAAGATATTAGCCAGCCAGAAGCTGAATATCGAAGCTCAAGCCCAACTGGCTCATCTTTGTGGGCATGTTTGAATGATCCAACCAATACCAATACCGGTTTTTTCCGTAGCTCAGCGGGCGATTGTGAAGATGGAGTCAATGGTTCGCGTAACGAAGGTTATAATACTGATATTGATCCAGACACAGGTCTTGCAGTAGATGATGGTACACCATACGCATTTACTGGCTCAAGCCGAAGTTTCCGTCAAAATGAAACATCTGATGAAAGAGATTCTTTATTCATTGCTCTACAATACCGCCCCTCAGATAAGTGGGATATAAATTTAGACGCTCAATTATCAGATCGTACCCAAGCTGAATCTCGTCATGATTTAATCTTCTTGCAAAAGCGTGTTACGCCGGGCGTAACGGGCCAAAACCTGATCACAAACGATGTTGGTGGTATTCTGCATTGGGAGGGTGATGAACGTATCGAATCCGCGGGCGAGCAGTTTTCGCGTGAAGAAAACTATCGTGGATACGGATTGAACGTTGAACACTATTACTCTGATGATCTAAAAATTAGTGTTGACCTTGGCTATTCTAAAACAAGCCGTGAAGAACTACAAATATCAAACCGAGGAAGAACTAGCTCTCGTCCGTCCTTCTCTTGGGATTTAGGTCAATATATTCCTGAATTCACAGTAACGGATTTTGATGTGACTGATATTTCTAACTTTACTAGTGATCTTCGTACCCGCCTCGATAGAGAAAATGTACGCGACAACGAAGTTATGGGTGCACGAGTTGATATTGATTATAATCTAGATAATGATGTTTTTAGTAGCGTTAAAGCTGGCGTTCGAGTTTCAGAACTTTCGTTTGTTCAATTTGGTGGAACTAACGGTAATGGCTCAAGAAATCAATATGATTTAGATGAATCTGTAACATCGGCCATCGACGTACTTGAAGGTTGTCAAATTGACTTCCCTGAAACTGATTTTTTATCCAGTGTTTCTGAAGGTGATATTATCACCCATGTTGACAGTTCAGGTAATGTTGTAGAAAGCGGTACAGGCGCTTCGTGGGCAACTTACAATAACGAATGTTTCTCTCAAGCAGCAGTAGCTTCTCAAGGCGGCGAATTCGCATACCCAGAGGTTATATACGAGAATACGGGCACTATTGACGTAACAGAAACAACAACGTCTGCTTACGCAATGCTTAACTACGACACTGAAATGTTTGGTAAATTTATTCGTGGTAACTTTGGTGTTCGCGTAGTGAATACTGACGTTACCTCTATTGGCTTTAGAGAAGGTTTTGACGTTGTCACTGATCCGGCGACAGGTGTGATCAGTCTAGAACCAAACGGTACTATTGAACAGGTTGAAGGTGGCGGTGATTACACTGAAGTACTACCAAGTTTTAACTTAGTCGTTGATTATAGTGATGATATTCTTCTAAGAGCTGGTGTTTACCGAGGTATGTCACGTGCAGACCCAGGTGATCTAGGTTATAGCCGATCATTCCAAACTGATGACGAAAGTGAGCCCGAATCAGTTGAAGACTTGTTAGTTGGTGTTGCTGGTCCTGGTAACCCTGATCTTCAACCATTAATGTCATGGAACTATGATGCTGCTGTCGAATGGTACCCGAGCGAAGACTCTATTGTAGCGTTTGGTGTTTACTACAAGCAATTTAATGGCGGTTTCCAACAACAAACAGTGTTAGAGACTTTTATCGTAGACGGTGTGGAAGTTGCTTTACCTATTACTAATTCAGTCACTACTGACGAAGAAAGTGACCTTTATGGTCTAGAAGCGTCATTTTCGTATCGTTGGGATTCTGGCATTGGTGTGAAGTTTGGTTATAACTATGCAGATACAACCTATGAGTTTGAAGATAGTAACTACGGTAATACCTTTACTACTGATTTAGAGGGTGTAACTACTCAGCTTACAGCAGGTATTGTTCCTCCTGGCGCTGTACCTGGATTTTCTGAGCATGTATTCAATGGACAGCTTTACTACCAAATTGGCGATTTTGATACCGCGCTTATCTACAAGTATCGTAGCGAATACTTCCAACCTTACACTTCTAACGGCACAAGACTGCGTTATGTTGATGAGGCAGGTGTTTGGGAGGCTCGTGCTGCTTACAAAATCAATAAACACGTTCGAGTTAAATTTTCAGCAATTAACTTGTTTAGCGAACCTCGTTCTGATGACTTCTATGCTCAAGGTAACTTGGGTAGTGTGAGTGACTACGGTCCTCGCCTATTCGCAGGTATCAGCGTTAAGTACTAGCCAAGCCAAGTACTTAAATAAAACAAGCTAAATTTGAAGAAATAAATCTTTTGAGAGTAATAAAAATGAATAATAAATCACTTATACCCCTCATCATTGCGACAGGCCTAGTAGGTTGTGGCGGTGATGAGGGTGCTGAACTAGATGGTAATACTCGCGGTAGCATAGCAATAACTGGTAGCAACTTTATCGCTGGCGCCTCGCTTACAGCATTAGCTACTGATGCTGACGGAATTCAAGCAGACACCATTAGCTACGTTTGGTCAACCGGTACTACCGGCACATCCTACACAATTACTGAAGCTGATGAAGGTTCAGAAATCTCTGTTTCTGCTAGATATACCGATGATGCAGGCTTTACAGAAGGTGTTGGTGCATCTACACCTGCTATCAACCCAACCTTAAATGTTTCTGCTAGCATTATTAAAGGTCCTGTAGAGGGTGCAAGTTGTGACATATTTGCAGTTGATGACAGTGGTGTTGCTGTTCTTCCTGCGCAAGCTACTGCAACCTCTGACACTTCAGGTGGCGTTACATTTAGTAATGTACACTTCGAAGGTGCAGGTTTAATTACCTGTACTGGTGGTACTTATACGGATGAGTCTACAGGTAGTACTTTAGATGCGCCTCAACTAAGATCTGTAGTGAGTGTCGTTGAAAATATAGTTGCTACGGATGAACAAGGGGTAGAAACCTTACTAGCGCCACCAACCTATGCCGTTTCTCCTTTAACCGAAATGGCTGTTCAAAACGCTGGTAGTGATTTAAACCTATTTGCTGATGAAGCTGAAATCATTAACGCTCGTTTTGGCATTCGTTTTGATATAACAGAAGTGCTTCCTACTGTAGTTGGTACTGTTGAACTGGGTGCTGAAGGTGCTGAAGATGCTGACAGATATGGTTCTGTGTTAGCGCTAATATCACAATTCGATGCCGACAACGCAGACACAGATTTAGCTACTGTTCTTGAAGAGCTTGCTACTGATCTTGCTGATGGCTCTTTTTCTGAAGAGTCTTTAGCTATACTTGAGACAGCACAAACTAATTTGCAAACTACTTCACAAGTTGCTAGTGCTGTTGATGAGTCGTTACTTGACGTAATTGGCTCTGCTGCAGGTTACAACAATGACCCTGTTGCAGCAATCATTGAAGGTGTGCTTGCAGGTACTGTTCAAAATACTGCTACGGATCCATTAACTGGTTTAGTCACCATTATTGATCCAAACTTTGAAGAAGACGCTATTGTTGCTCAAACTGATGTAGCACTTGATTATGGTACATTTAGTATCAGCACCAACGGTAGCTGGTCATATGCTGTTAACACTGAAAACGATACTGTGGCGAACCTTGAATTAGGTAACTCTGTAAGTGATTCAATCACTATCGCTTCTATTGATGGTACCACTGCTGAAATAAGCATACGTGTTGCAGCACTTACTCAGGTTGTGAAAATAAGCGATACCGGCGGCGATACCGGTGAGATTAGATTTAGCGTTGATAACCTTCGTCAAGGTAAACTGAGTGCATCTTTCGCTAAAGAGATTGCTCTTGGTAGCGATGGAAGTAATAAAGATGCATATATTACCCTTTATGGTTCATCTGGCAGCTCTGCTGAATCGCTGATAGATTTGCGTATTCAAGGAAGTGATACTGACGATGCAGGAACGGTTAGAGATCCTCGTTTCTTTGTTCGAAATACAGACAGTGATGCTTACCCTGGAACAATAGTCACCGCACCATTTGTTGAAGATCAATTTTACGACGTAGAAATTACATGGGATTTAGATGCGACTGAGCAAATCACCGTGACTATTGACGGTGAAGTGATTGGTGGCGGTTCTTTTTCTACTGCTGCTGTTGTTGACTCTGATTTCAACAATTTAGACCAGTGGTTTGTTGACGGTGTGAAAGCTATCCAATTTAGATTCGGTGATAATGATAGAACTATTCCTTTTGGTTCTTTATATGTTGATAACATTGAGGTGTTTTCTGATACAGCTGGCACTACAAGTATATTTTCAGAGGATTTTGAAGGTTATGATGTAGGTGAAACTTTAGATGGTACAGACAGCTTGTATGGCTTAGCTATTTACTCAGAAGTTACTGTATTTGATGCTGGTGACGGCACAGTAGAACCTACGCCAGCAGTATTCTTTGGTTTAACTGGAAGAATTTCAGGTGATGAGACAACGTCAACAGGTGCAGTAAGTGTACTTGACCCAGATGATGGTGAAGCTTTTATTACTCAGACAACCTTAATGGGTACATACGGTACATTAGCAATATTAGATGATGGCTCATGGAGCTATACCCTTGATACTACTGACGCCACTATTGCTGCACTTGTTGTGGGTGAAAGTGAAATCGATACATTTACTATTGAATCCTATGATGGAACTACCGCTGAATTAGCAATCACCATTACAGGCACAGTTGTTGTTGCTACGGGAGCAAACAATGTTGCCAGAATGGCAGATACATCATTAACGGCTGATGCGGAGTTACGTTTAACAACTGCGGCACTTGCTGAAGGCTCTATTTCTACAACCCTTAAGCTACAAGCAATTTCTGGCTTTACTGCTACACCAGATGTTTCTGAAGATAATACCGCTTATATTAGTATTTACGGTGGCTCTGCCTCTTCAAGTAACCTAACGGGTGAAATTGTCTTTGCTAAAGACGGTGCTGTTAAATATCGTGATGCATCAAAATCTCAACAAACCATTGATGGCTTAACTTATTTTGATGATACCGATATTGATGTAGTTATTGAGTGGACTGCAACAGGTTACTCAGTTTCAATTGATGGCGGTACAACGTTCTATGGCCCTTATCTTGCGATTAATACAGGGACAGCGACAGAAACGTATCAAATCCGTATTGGTAGCTCTTCGAAAGAGTCAGCTAAAGAATTACTGGCTGATGATATCGTCATTGCTGATGAAACAGATTCGGCAGTTCTGTCTGAGGACTTTGAAACTTATGTTGTAGATGACGATCTAAGTACTACTTACTATAGTTCTGCCGAAGCAACAGTTCAAGAAGACTAATCATCTTGCAGTTGTAGTTTAATGTTTTAAACATTGTGTTAAAAATGCCGCTTATTAATAGCGGCATTTTTTTGTTTTGATTTTGTAAGCCAGGGCATGCTATTTGAGTGCAACTTTCGCTCTTTTTTAGTTGTTGCAGGACAGAGTCATGCGCAAACAAAAGAATTAAGAAATAGCCGTAATGAAGTCATTACCCTGGACCCCACTGTGCCACCCGCTAACAACTTTGATTTATCTGATTGGAGCCTTAGCTTACCGGTTGATACTAATAAGGATGGCATTGCTGATAATGTACCAGAGCGATACCTCGCTAAAGGTTTGTCGGTTAAACCGCTTTTTTATACCGCTGCAGATGGCGGCATGGTTTTTTACGCGCCGATAGCAGGGCCAAAAACCTCAAAAAACACTAAATATACCCGCAACGAATTACGAGAAATGCTAAGAAGTGGTAATACTCGCATCAAAACAAAAGGCATTACCGAGAATAATTGGGTATTCAGTACCGCTAAAAGAAGGATTAAGAAAAAATCTGGCGGTGTTGATGGTAACTTAGAAGCGACATTAGCGGTTAACCATGTCACCACTACCGGCGATGTTAAACAGGTAGGTAGAGTGATCATCGGCCAAATTCATGCCACTAAAGATGAACCCGTTAGACTGTATTATCGAAAGTTACCCGATAATACCAGAGGGGCAATTTATATAGCCCATGAGCCTTTAGAAGGTGAAGAGCAATGGTATGATTTAATTGGCTCGGGTGCGAGTAATGCTAAAACCCCAACTGAAGGCATTGAATTAGATGAAATTTTTAGTTATAAAATTCAAGTAGATGGTGATTTATTAACGGTAACTATTATCAGACAAGGACAAGTTGATGTTGTGCAACAAGTAGATATGAGCAACAGTGGTTATAATAAAAGCAACCAATATATGTATTTTAAAGCAGGTGTTTATAACCAAAATAATACCGGTGAACCGTCTGACTACGTACAAGCAACCTTTTATCAGTTAGACAATAATCACTGAAACAGCAATCACTAAACAATATTGGGGGCAATTTAGCTATAGTCATTTGTTCAGCTATAATGCAATAGTATATTCTCTGCTATTTATGGCGAACTACTTCCCTCAATAGGTTTTTTAATGGTTAAATTAACATTATGCAAAAAAACCATTCTCCTGCTGATAACAATGGCGTTTACTTGTACATCAAATGCAACAGACACAATAAAAATGTTGAAACCGCTACTGGGTTTTGATAAAAGGGCAAAGCACAAAGATGAAATAATAATACGCTCACTTGAAATAACAGAGGCAGAGTACGGTCCTTTCACATTTGAGAGAATTGATGTCGACATGACACCTAGTAGAGCGCTTGCCTCAATGAAAGCAGGTAACCTTATTAACATATTTATTGCTCCAGCCAGTAAAATTTGGGAAAAGAATGCTATTCCCATCAAAGTACCTATCAGACTAGGCTTACTAAGTTATCGTTTGTTATTAGTTAATAAGAAAAATTTACATAAGTTCAAGCAGGTTAAAACATTTGATGATTTGAAAAAATTTAGAGTAGGTCTACAGAGTGACTGGATCACAACAAAAATTTTTAAAGAGTTAGGAATGAATGTCATTACGGCTCATAATTTTGAAGGCTTATTCTTAATGTTAGATAAGCAGCGTTCTGATTATATTCCACGGGCAATTTATGAAATTTATGATGAGTTTAATAACAGAAAAACTAAATTAAACAATGTTGTGATAGAGCCTACATTAGCTTTATATTTACCTATGGTTTCTTATGTTTATGTTTCAGCTAGTGCGCCAAATATTGCAAAAAGAGTTAACTCTGGTTTACAAAAATTAGCGAGAACTGGTGAGTTAAAGAACATTTTTAATAAGTACTACGAAGAAGACGTCCGAAAAGCAAATTTGAAAAACCGACGAATCATTGAAATTATAAATCCTTATTTCAATGACCAAGACCTATTAAAGGATCAAACTTTATTTTACCCGTACTAATCTTGATGGCTTAGCTAGCTTCGCACGATAGCGAATTATGTTTGTTATCTGTAATCGTGTCTCACGATTCTTCTCAAACCACATAAATCAATTTTCATCCGGATAATTTTTGACCTTACCTTTTAGCTTTTACAATTTACTCAACGGTTTCTGACCCCCCTCCCCCTAGTCAAAGCAAACAAATACCATTCCGCCAGTAATCCCCAGCGGTTATTCAGACAAAAAGGCCTCTCAAATGAGAGGCCAAATAGAGAGTATAGGTATCTACAATCCCATAAAAGCACCTATTTACAAAACTTGTATAACAACAATTTCTTCTTTGGTGGTAGCTGTATTACGTGCGTTGTGCTTGTGCAGAAAATGACAACAAGACCTTGAGCTAATTTATTCTACTGTGCCAGAATTGCCACTATTGGCTTTTGTTCTTTTGTTCTTTTGTTCTTTTGTTCTGCAGCTATTTTTTTCGCTTTAATCGATTTCGCGATGTCTTTAAATTCATAAGTTGGGTAGAACTCTGTTTTAAATGCTCCCCAAGCGGATTTTTCTACCACTAAATTCAATCGGCGTAAATATTTTGGGTGAATTTTTAAAGTGATCACTTGACCCAAACCCATAGCGACATACCAAGACTCTATTTCCATACCTTCAGGTGGAAATGATTGCCAAAATCGAGTTTCATCCATTTTAGCTTGTAACTCAGTTAAGCTTTTATCTTGTTGATGTCTTAAGATTATGGTCACCAATATTTTATCGCTATCTATTTGGTATTCTTCTGTGGCGAGTGCTGGTTGTGAAAATGATAAACCACAAAGTAATGTGGTTAATATTAATAATTGTTTAACTTTTATCATGTTTTATTTCTCTTGTGTAAGTTCGAACATGTTTTAAAACAGTGGTTTAATACAAGAGGATCACCGTAGCAACCCTCTTTTTATAAATAAAACGATTACAAATTAGAACCGTTAAAAGACACTACTTATCAGTAAAGTGATAAGCACCTGTCCAACGATATAACTTACCAGCTATTTTCAATTGATGCTTTTGGCTCGCTGAGGCGTTTAAATTGGCTAGAATGAATACACTCACAGTACCGCTTAAGTCTTTAATGGCAACCGCGGTGTAGCTTTCATCATCGTGCACTATTTCTAGTTCAGCAATGTTACTGTTAGAATTCACCGATGACTCTGAAACAGGGCTATAACTACCATGTGGCTCTATAACAGAGGCAAAAATCGTATTACCACTTTCTTTCCTACGAATCATTAAAGCCGCATCTCTACGCAGATTAAAGTTAGGATCATTTGCACCTATACGTGTTAGCAGTAATTCATCACTTGGATTGGTTGCGGTTGTTAACGTGTAGAACTTACCATTACCCAACCATGAGAATTGTGTGGTGTCGGAAGACGGCTTGCCTTTACCTTCTAAATACAAATGTTGATAACCGTTGGCTGACCCTAAGGCACTTAAGCTTGATGGGCTGTCATATGAAAAATTCATTTTGATCACTTGCCCGATAAAGTAGAAAGGGAAATCATATTGATTTTTACTCGTCGACGTCACTTTCATAATATCTAATACAAATGCTTTGTCGAAGTTTTTAAGCTTCATCATTGCCATGGTTCTATGCATTTCAGTACCTGGATAAGCATTGACTTCTGTCGCACTTACTACTTGAATATTTGGCTTGGTGTCATCATAGAGATATAAATCTGAGTGTTTTGTGCTCGCGGTTGCATACTCGCCATCAAAATGCATTTCTGTGTTTTGAGATAGGGTATTATGTGCAATCGTTGTTTTGGCCCAGGTTTTATTTTCTTTTAAATAATTACCACCACCTTTTTGACCAATGTTAACAAAACGAGCAAGACCGTAATCCTGTATGACTTCATCGCCCTTTTCATGCAGTGAATAAGACAGTTTGTCATAATGGCCATGGCTTAATCCTTGTGCAGCATATTTAAATACTAAGCTTAACTCTTCATTGCCATAGCGAAGTACACTAACACCACCTTGCTTACCCTTTATGCCATCACTTAAATTGATCGACTTTTTGGTAAAAGGTTGTGCTTTTCCATCACGAATGCCAATGGCAACATCAAGCCCTGACACGTCTAATAGAACCTGATTTTGTTTTTCAGCAATACTAAGTAATTGTGGATTTTTCGTGCCGTAATGGTAAGCAATATTAACGGTACTTACTAAAGAGGCTGTATAATAAGACATGCCTTTTTGACCATCATTTAATGGGAAAAACTCGCCATCGGCATCCGATAAATTAAGCAGTGCATTCACGCCTTTGAGAAGTACGTTCTCTTTGTGCTGTAGTACTTTTAATTCGGGTCTTTCATTGTGCATTGCCAGCGCAAAAATCAAAAATGGATACATGGCATACCGTTGATAGTATGGACCTTCGGTGTAATAACCATCAGGAGAGAAAGGTTCATCAAGGTTAGCCAAGAAACCTTTCTTCTGTCCCACTACTTTTATTATGCCACCATCATTGTCTCTGCCACCGACTGGCAGACCATCGTCTGTTATGCCGTATAATGCTCTTTGAATGAGCTCTTCATCGTCCATAACCAAACCAATCATACCGACAGCTGCATTGCCCCAAGTACTATGGTTATGTACACGATTATAGAATTTTGGATTTTCTAAAGAGATATAATCAGCAAAGGGACGAAATAAGTTATTCTCTAACGTAGAGCGCTCTGCTGCTGACAGAAAATTATAAATAGTATCATAGGCTTGGCTCATATAAACCAGCCAGTTACTGTCATTCAAGCATTGCCAAAATAGTTTACCACGTGCATAAGACCTTTTCTGAGGGTGAGCGGGTAGATTCTTATACATGGCTTCATATTGGAAGAGCATATCGCGGACATAGACCGCGTATTTATCATCTTGTAAAATTTGATACAAGGCACCCGCTTTTTGAGCAAACTTGAAGTTTTGTTTATGCCTAAAATGGGTATAACCACCGGAAAAATCTTTTGGAATGGGGGTATCTATGCCAAAGGCGATTTCGACATCTACTTCTTCTTTAACACTTTTTAACGTTGCATCGAATAAAGGCACTTGGCCTAAATGCTTTCTAATTTTTTCTACTCCGGACTTGGTCATAATCAAGTTTGGATGTTCTTGTGACTGCACACATAGGGGGGTAGACAGTGTAGTTACCATGAGTAACAAGGCAGTGACGCTAATTTTGTTCATCGCCATTTTCTCCGATTTATTAATGTTAAAACGTGATGACCTCTAGACAGGATACGGACTAACGAGTGCTCATCCGGATAGTATTTACTGGATTATCGATTAAATAGCAAATCACAACCTTAGCAATAAAGGTGAAATAACCCTTAACATCCCAACTTAGCTAGAGATCTAATTAATACCAATTCGTATAAGCAAGTGATTACTTCTTTATGCGGAATGCTATAACTAAAATATTAAACTGTTTTAAAGTACTAACCCCAGCAAAAAGCTGGGGTTAGGTTTAGTCGCACTTTATAACTTCCTTGTGCTTGGTAATATGCTGATTGCCTGTTTAGAAGCGGTAGCTAGCACCAATAGTAACTCTTCGGTCTGGAAGACCGACGAAACATAGTAGCGCATCATCTTTAACACAATATTGCTCAATACGCTCTTCCGTTAAGTTTACCGCTTCAATGCCAACATTAAACTTAGCAGTAATTTCATAATTTACACTAGCATTAAGCTGGCCTCTCGCTGCTGTAACAACAGGGAAGCTAAGCGTACTACTACCACTGGTATTAGCACCGCCACCGAAATCGTTGGTACGGAAAGCATCACGCCATGTGTAACGCATACGAGCTGATAAACCAAACTTTTCATAGTATAAAGTAAAGTTGTACGCTGTTTCAGAGAAATCAAGTAAACCGCGATCTATACAAACATCACCAAGAACAGTTAAACCACGACCTGAAGTACAATCTTCAACTGAACCACCCGAAAAGTCTTGAATAGTGTAGTTGGCAACAACACCAAGGCCTGATGCCCAGCCTAAGTTTTCTTCAAAGCTTGAAAGATCATATTGGAAAGCAAACTCCCAGCCTTTTTGAGTGGTAGTCTCTGGATCATTACCTGGTTGAGTGAAGTCAACACACATACCCAATGTATTTGGATCACCTAATACATTTGGTACAACATCTGGGTTGTAGATACCGCCGCCTGGACAGCTTGGGTCTGTTTCACGGACGAAACCACCTGAGCCATCTGGAGTAACTAGCGCGCCTTCAAAATCTTGACCAAAGATGTTAGTACGATCTTTCTGAAAATAGCCAACACTTACCACGGCGGCTTCAGCAAAATACCATTCTAATGAAAGATCCAATGACGTTACTTCTTCAGGCTCTAAACCAGGATTACCTAAAGCAACAGAAGCATTTTCACTAGGATCAAATCTAAATGATGAAGCTAGGTTATCGAAACCAGGGCGTCGAATGTCGTCGCCGTAACCAAATCGAAGCACTACATCATCAGTTAAATCTGCAACTATGTTCAAACGCGGTAATAAAAAGTCATAACTACCCGTTGTTGTGGATAATGCTCTAGTACCATTTACGTCTTCAGGGCCGTAACCTACTGAGTCAATTGATGTATCTATATAACGTACGCCAATATTACCGCGTATCATTTCCCACTCAAAATTCGCTTGTGCGTAAAGCGCATGGGTTTGTTCTTCAACATTATAATAAGCATTTTGATCAGATTGTAGGTCTAGAATATCAGGACTATCTGGATCATGCTCAATTACAGCATTTTGTAGTATTTCTATCACGCCTTCAGGGTCAGAAAAAGCACGGTCAGGGTCGATAAGAAGGAAGTTAGCAACGTATAAATCTCTGCCATCGGCATCACCATAGTTGTCCGGCCCAGCAACCAACAGCTCTTCAAAAAGCAGACCGTTAGGACTATCTACCATTTGAGCGAAGCCGCCAATATTATCTCTGATTCGATTATATTCACTTGAAGATTGGTTGTAGCGATAACCAAAATCAACCGAGGTGACAAGACTGTCATCAATAAAATAGCTAAAGTCGGTGCGGAAACCCTGTTCTTCGTTATCCTGTGTATCACGTCCAACTGCTACTTGGTCTAAAACAACATTAGCTGGATTAGTTAAGTCAGCAACAGAAGGTGCATAGGGTGAATCAAAATTAATACCAAAAGCTAATGCACCACCAGACAAGTCATATTTAAATGGCACACAGTTATCGTTGCTCGTCGCGTCAAGCGGACAATTAGGGTTAATAAAGTTTAAGGTAGTACTGATATTCGGGTTTGACGTTTCAGAAGTTGACGATGATACTTCAGCAGATACTAACAGGTTATCACCTTGCCATTCACCACCAAAAACAAATACGTTATTATCTGTTACTCGAGAAGTGGTATCACTTGAAAAACGCAAGTTTGGATCGTCATCATCATTAACTAGGTCTGGCTCAAGATTACCAATAAGGGCTGCTTGATAACTGCCTATGCCATAACCATAATCTACTGTTTCAAACGCGGTAGGTTGACTACCCGGTAAATTTCTTAACGAGCTCACACCTGAGGCTTGAATTCTATATGAGTCTTGACTGCGCTCTTGTGAATTAACAATAGCATCTACATGAAACTTTAAATCGTCGTTAGGGGCCCATTCAAATGTAGCCGCAAGATTGGTGGTTTCATAATCAAAGTTTTCTTGCTCTTGAACAAGGAATTGAATACCCTGAAATTGACTACCATCTTCTCTAGTAACGAGGTTATCGCGATCGGTACGAGGACGAAATGAAACAGATTCTTGCTCGGTATAACTACCACTTATTACAAAACCAAATTTACCTGAATCAGTTTCCCAATTATCGCCATACGCACCTGATAATCTAGGTGTCATGCTTTCATCGCTCAGGCTACTTTGTTCACCCTGTACTCGAATATTGCCTAACATTTCTGTCAATTCTAGCGGGCGGATAGTTTTTAAGTTGATGGTACCACCAATAGAGCCTTCTACCGTTTTAGCTTCAGGTGCTTTGGTTACTTCAATACCGGCAATAATCGACGCGTTAACATCTTCAAAATCAATACCGTTACGACCAGATCCTGAACCTACGGTAGCCACACCATTAATTTCTACACGGTTAGCATTTGAACCACGAATTTGTACACCGTTACCAACACCTGCTCTTCTGGTAATTTGAACGCCGGTAATATTTTCAAGTACTTCAGCTAAATTTTGATCAGGTAATTTACCAATATCAATTGCATCAATAACTTCAACTAAGTTTGTGGTATCACGTTTTGCTGCAAGCGCACTGGTAAGAGATGCTCGCATGCCTGTGACCTCTATAACTTCAACAGCTTGCTCTGCCTTTGCTTGATCTTCTGCTTCTGCAGCAAAAGCGGACGAGGCCATACTCACCGCGGTAGCTGATAGCACCGCTAAGGTAATTTTAGATAACTTATGTTTCATTTGTTGTCTCATTTTTCTCTCCAAGTGCAGTGGTCAAAAAGAACTAAATACCCCTATTTAACACTGCATTATTTATTATAGTTATTGACCTTGAACATCAAGTTTAAATATAACTTGTAAAACGTTTCAACGCCATGACCAAATATTCCACAAATAAACGAATTGGTCAACCATGATATAAATGGTAAACCTTGTTTTCGTATCACTTAACCATACCAATAAAAGAATTGTATTATTACCAATTAACATTACCAATAAGGATTTTTTATTTATATGGGTAATATCAATAACTTAAATACTTCACATTAAAATATCGTTCATAAATAAAATTTTCTATTTGAATAAAAAAAATGCATATATTTTTTGCTTATATGCAATATAAATAAGAACAATGAGGTAACTTATTGCAATTAATTGACATTACAATACATTTACAACTAAGAAGTGAATCCAGATCCGCGCATCAATGCAATGGCTTTGCCGTTAAAGATGATCTCTATTAACGCGAATGAGGATATTACTAGGGCTAAAGTTAGATGGCTCAATCTCTTAGGATTGATATTGAGCTGAGGGAAGTCGTGCAAATGCCATGGTCACAATACCACCCAGGGAGACTGCGGTAACATACCTTTGGCTCTCTGGAAAATAATAGATATATGAGATAAACCAACGTACGATAATGGTCAGGAATTATTATATTTAATGGATTTATTTCATGTGGAAGTCAGTTAAGTTAACCTAACCTCGATTCAACATACAACTAACACTTTGAAATTATTGTAAATATCCAATTCAGCATCTATAGCGAGAATGGCTTTCTTAATTAAGGGTAAATTACACAATATTAGCTTGTCTATTGTAAGCACATTTAAAGAAAGAATGAGTAAACGTGCTTCTTATTTATTAAGATTAACTAAGGAATAGAACAGCTTTTAAGCTAATTGTTATATTTGAATAAAAAAAGGCCTCTCGAAAGAGAAGCCCACCACAGAGTAGTTTTACCTACACATTCCCATCACAGAATTTAGTTAGTAACAAAACCTGAAAGATTCATATTACTAAATTCCCTTACTACGGGTGTCGGTATTACCAGTCTTATCACCGTAGTAAGATTTTATTCAAATTACTTCGCTAATTCAGTATTAAAGTAGTCAAAAATTACTGGCACGTCATTTTGTCCAAGACCAGCATCAACAGCAGCTTGTAGGTTAGCAGAAGTACCTTGAGCTATTAAAGACTCGCCACCTAGGTCTGCAACCATTTGGTTGAAGTAACCAAGATCTTTATTTGCGTTAGCAACAGAGAAACCTAGTTTTTCTTCGCCGTCGACAGCATAGAACTTAGTGAACTGCATGAATGGTGAGTTAGACGGGCCAGCTGACATGATGTCAAACAATTGTTGGCCATCAACACCAGCCGCTTTTGCAACAGCAAACGCTTGTGACATAGCTGTAACTGTAGTCATACCAATGAAGTTATTGATTAACTTAGTAGTGTGACCTGCACCAAGAGCGCCTAGGTGGAATACATTTTCGCCTTGCTGTTCTAAAACAGGCTTAACTTTGTTGAAGGTATTGATATCACCAGCAGCCATGATGTTTAATAAACCATCTTTAGCGTGTGCAGGAGTACGACCCAAAGGAGCGTCAATCATACCTGCGCCTTTCTTAGCAAGGTCAGCACCTATTTTACGAGTAGAATCTGGAATAGAAGTACCAAAATCAACTAATGTTTTGCCTTCAGTCATACCAGCTAAGATACCGTCTTCAGCGTAAACTACCAACTCAACAACTTTTGAAGTGGTAAGGGCAAGCATCACAATGTCACTCTTTTCAGCTAATTCTTTTCCTGAGGAAATTTCAGTAGCATTACCACGAGCAATAACTTTCGCAACAGCATCTTTATTAAGATCCATTACATTTACTTGAAAACCACGTGTTTGTAGGTTCTCAACCATGTTGCCGCCCATAAGGCCAAGGCCGATAAATCCGATGATAGGTTTTGTCATATCTAATTCCTAAATATATTGTGTATGTTTATCTGAGTGTGAAATTGCTCACCTAGGACTCAGAATAATGTCTAATATAAATAACCAGTTGCACTAAACTTTTATAAAGCAATTTAGTTGGAAAGTTCCATTCAAATGGTGACTGTTATATCCCTTTTAAAAATACCGATTTTAATTTACTAAGATTTTAGTTCCATATTAACCAAACACCTAACCTAGTGCCAAACCAAATAGTTATTTTGGTAATAACCCACCACTTATATTGTCAAGCGAGGTAGTTGCACGTTTTATATTGGAAAATATCAATTTGATAATTCTAGTTATTAGCTTACTAATCGTTTGGTTAATACCTTGCCCAATCAGGCACAACCAAATACTAACCAAACCAACATAATGTGTCAACCAATAAAGCAATATTGGTAATAACAAATGGTAGCTACGGGTAATGACGCGAGGTGATAACAACATTAATAGTACTGGTAATAAGACACAAATCATTAAGTCGATTGGCAGATGAGTTGATTGGGAGCTAATCATCAGTCCAAATTAATGAAAGGTAATGAACAGCTAGATAAAGCGGTTAATGGATATATAAAATCGAGACAAGATTTAGTTAATCTAAACTATCGATAAGTAGAGCTTGCTCACTACTCCCCTTTATCCGATTCTCGGCGTTAAAACGTCGATATATAACCCGTTATGGTTATTGTTGGAGACTAACGAGCTACCAAACACGGATGCTGTTAGGATTTCGAGTTACTTACCTTTTGATATTCAAAAACAACTGCTATCAAACGATCGGAGAATAATTAAGGGAGATACAAGAGCGATATATAAACTATCCCGATTAAATACATTGGATGCATTGGCCGCAATACTAATAATTTTCCTACATATCAAAACTTCTATCTCAGATCATTTAACTTATTTCGTGAACCAAGAAATAACACTGCTCATATTTCGTTTGTTTTTAATAAGGTTTCATAATTATGATGCGGGATATTATCTAATCAGGAAATTATCATTATTATTTAGAAAAATAGAATTGCCTCCAGACCAAACTCATGCCTTTTTTACCATCTGGAAAAATGAGAAACCTCATAGTTTTCAACTGCCCATGACTTTATCTGGTATTACTAGCTCAGAAATACTCCAAGGTTGTTGCGAGGTGTCAGAGTATATTACTAATACGGCAATTGTATTGTTAGAAAAAGAAAACACCGCATCAATAAAAAATCAAATTTATAATAGTCTCAATTATAATAGTCTCAATTATAATAATTTGGATGAATTAACTTGGAATTTTTATCAAATAGAGACAGGAAGTCACCCTAGAAAAATTTCTCTATTGTGGAGGTTAAGAGATCAGCTACCCACTCCGAACTAGGATCCATATATTGGCAAAAACTATCGCAATAGTGGCGGGTTTATTTTGGTACTACTGGTGGTTTTAGATCGTTAAGGTGGTCGAAAACATCGGAATATACAGTTGTATATTCCACTCCAACCTGACCACATATCCAAACAAAAACCGCCGCGATTCGATTGAAAAAACGCCACCTTTCCGCTCGAAACACGCCAGTTCCTATGAACAAACCACTCCAAATTAAGTCGTCGGAGTAATGGCTCTTTTTACCACATTGCAGACTTAATTATTGGAACAATCACCTCCAGTTGTATGTCAAATATCTTCAGGGAAGTTGACATTGGTATACATACTCTAAGGCGATTTCGCCCCCTGATTGCCATAGAAAGTTCATATTGTTAGCTCAATTTTTTTATTTCAGTTGGACCTTATTGGCTGGTTGTCCCAGGAGGATGTTGTAAATACTCACATAGTTTATTAACACCTGGAATATAAAAAAATTATGCTTTCGTAATAAATTTATACATGATCATATCTTCCTTGATACCTTGCATTATTCCTATAAATAAAATTAGAAGTCTATCAGTCAGAAAGAGTATTGCAATCTCAATGAAACCGCATTACTTAACTCACTTTCACTACCCACTTCAAACTGCTTGGCTTTGATAAAATCGGCCATAAACTTAAGCTGCTTATTCACAGTATAATTTACCCCAATAGAATATATCTGCGCTTCTCGCGCTTCTTCAATTAACTCAAACTGACTATAGCGACTAGTAAACTCCCAGCCAGGTGTTGTAACTGCGCCTAACTCACCTTTTTTATAGTTTCTATTGCCGCCAGAGAGTTGATAACTAAACTGCACATAACCCCCTTGATAGTCATAATCAGTATTATTAATGTCAGTTACAGTTGCCTGTTGCCATTCAGCCATGGTGGTAAATCCAGAGTGTTGCCATAAAAACTCTATACCTTGTAATGACGTTTTATCTGCCAATAATGTTTCACCTTCAATTAATGAATCAGATAAATGAACTTCCATTTTCTCATTAAGTCGAAAATCACTACCGTTAAGATCTCGCTCGCTAAAAGCTAAGCCTAGATGCACTAATTCATTATCTTGTCGCCAAGGTAACCATGCTAACCTACCCGTAACTGCGGTAGAGCTTTCACTTTCATCTGGTTGGTAATAGCCTAACTGCCAATTATATGAAGAGGCCCCTCCATCAAAATTAATACCTAAAGATCTACCTGGGGCTAATGCTGTAGTCACCAAACTTCTCTCTATCATTATGGCATCACGAGAGTGTGCTAATTTTTCTAAACCAAAACCTTCTTTTTGCTCGCCAATGGTTAAACCAGCCCAGTCCCAGCCTTTATACTTAATATAAGCATCTTTAATTTTGATACCGCTATCAGAGAAGTCTACTTTCAGTTTTGCTTGCCAATTATCAACAACCTTAGTTTTAAAGCTTAAACGCGCACGGCGAAGTTCAGATAAGGACTGTGACTCATCGCCATCTTCAATAAAGCCCGATTCAAAGCTGTCATGATCTAACATTAAATCGCCAGATATTTTAATATCTTTTGCCCAAGTATTAGCACTTAATAATGAACAAGCTAAAACAGAAATAACAGCGACTTTTTTGTCTGAGTTCAACTTAATCATGGCGTTACCTTAACGTCGTTATTGTATTCACTGGCGTAGTGTTTCATACAGTCATTTTGCGGGATAAAACTGATGCTAAGTTGTGCGGTATCACGCAAAAAATCAATGTGCTCAATCGTGACCATTTCCACTTGTAAGCCTGTTCGTTCTCTTAAATCATCAATTAGCTTACTTCGATTAGCTGGGGTAATGTTTTCGATACGCTCATAACAAATACTCTGTACCTGATAACGGCTACCAAAAATACTTGAGTCAATGACAAAAGCCAGTAAACAAATAACACCATTAAGTAGTATCAAATGGACTAGGTTCATTTGCCCTATTGAGGTTAATAAAGCAATGGCGGTTACTAAAAAGAGATAAGTCATTTCTTTAATAGAAATGGACTCTGTGCGATACCTAAGCATGGTAAAAACGGCAAAAAGACCAAATGAAAATTCCATCGACATATCAACGCCATGAAGTAGATAAGTGATAATAAAAATACCAACACCAAATAAAATAAATGAACCGGCAATAGTGGAATTTTTACTGACGCGAAAATAACAGCCATAACATAGCAATGCTAATGAAAACAGGTTGATTACAAAACGTGAAACAAAGGTGATATCTAATTCAGTCATATTAATTACTCTTAAAAGGTGAAACGGTTTGGTGTTGATTAAATTTTGCTAATTGCGACAAAATCGCTTTAAAACGGTTGGTCTTTATTGATGAGTTGTACAAAAGTGCACAGCCAATACAATATTTACTAAAAGAAGTAGGGAAAATGTTATTGGCACTCATCAATTGATAAAAAGGTGAACGTTTAGATTTTTTAGCTTGCTTTAGCTCGGCGATAAAAAATCCGGGTAAATTTACTTTATTATTTCCTCTTCTGTTTTGATACCAAAGGTTAAAATCTATTGTTAACCGTTCAGCCTGTGCTTCATTAGCAAGAGCAATACGCTGGTATCCGCTTTTCTGGCTAATATCTAAATTATTGGCTGAGCTATTCATTTGCTCATTAATAAATTGTGTGCAGGTGGCGTACTCGCCTGCACTTTGTGAAAGTTTAATACGTGTTTTAATGGTCCGTTTTTTATTATTCTTAAGTTTAACTTCTAAAAATTCTGTATCGGTATCAACATAACGTCTACGCCTTACCTTATAGCGATTTAATTTACCATTATGATGATCACGATAAAAATCCATGTCGGGCGTATCAAAGTACTGATTATGATAATTTGAAATCCTGTTACCGTTTATATCAAGCACACTGTAGAAGCCAGTCAGTTGCATAAGTAAATCAGGTAAAAAGGAGATCGGTAATATAAATTTGCTATCAACCCTATCCATCAAATTAGCGTTATTAAGATCGGCTAAACCATGACCATCAAATTGACTCAATACGTTTAATAACGATTGTTCAGTAAACGTTTGTGCTTGCTCTAATAAGTTTCTGTTTTCATAAATTGGTGTTTTTAATACCTTAGTATTTTGCGCATCAGAAAATAATCTATCGATTAGCTCATCATTAGCTAGTTGTGATTGATTCAACATGTTTGTCTCTTTGTATAATGGATAGCGGTAAGCAATTGATTGACAAAATTGAGTCTTTGCCTTTTCTGTCAATCAATTTATCATTTGGCAACTAACGAGGTGGTTGGCCACCAACACCAGTACAAAACCCGCTGCCATTACCTGCGGTAGGTAAATCACCTTGCAATTGCTTTGTCATATTAGTTACGCGGTAATCCATGAATTCGGTTAAGCCATAATAGCGGTCAACGGTGAAATACAAATTTTGTTCAAATTCGGCGTGGCTATAAAAACCGCTAGGATCATTCGCAACATGCTCACTGATCACGTCGACAATATCAGCAATACGTGCACTAAATTCAGCACTTGATAAAGAGCCCTCAATTAATTGCCATAAATACCCATGATAAGTATCTAAATTTTCTTGGCTAGCAAACGCACTCGCTACCATAGGTCGATCGGCAAGTGGTCCAGTAATTGGCTCATCAATATAAAGCTCTCTTACATCCACACCATCACAGCCCATTGAAAATGAGCCAAATGCCTCATTAAAATCCCATGGTAATAAGCCAAAAACCCCATCTTGTTCATAAATATAATAGTTATGTGCTAATGAACCGTGATAACTATCTAAGTTTGACAATGCAACACTCACCGACATATACCTAAGCAAACTATCAACATCAATGACCTCAGTTGAGCCTGCATCTATTTGTTCGACAAAATTAATAAAAGCACCGTTGTCTGTAGTTTCTTCATTGGTTTGTAGATTTATATCGCTATAACTGGAAACATCATCATCTATCCACTTTAAATCACTACCAACACCGTCAGGTTTATAAAGGTCACCATTTGAATTAGCAAAATGGTTTTCTAAAAATTCACCGTCGATAACTTCAACCATCAAATAAAAACCAAATAGCTCACCGTTAACATAGAAATTGACATAGGCATGCTCAGGCGTTGCTACACCCATTTCATCAAGTAAGTCATAGGCGATAACTTCGCGCATGTAAGTGGGATCGTTAAAGGAATTCTGTAAGGTGAACTTTTTCAAGCCGAAGAATTTTTGACCATCAACATATTTATTAATATCCAGTTTAAAGCTGTATCTGTCACTCGTTGAGCGAGCAACACTACTCAAACTTGAGCCGCCTTTAGTTCTAATGGCGACACTGTCTAACGTTACCCCATTAAAGGTAATGCTGGTATCATGGTATTCTTCGTCAAGTGGATTTGCTAAAATATCTTGCCAGTTTTCACTGCTGATATTGATTGATAATTCATGAACAACCTTAGGGTTAAAAGCCGTCGCTAATTCATTCTCGCTACTTTGAGTTGGCGTTAAGAAGTCTTTATCCCAACTATAACCGTCATCTGAACCATAGCTTAGACCATAACTAAAACCTACATAGACATCACTGCCATCCCAATCAATATAATCAACCGTTTCATCATTTAAGATCAAACTCAATTCATCAGTATTACCTAATTTAAAAGGGACATAATACGTATTAGGATCAACATCAGTTGCATAAATAACAATATATTCACCGGGAGCTAATACCGCATCAGGCAAATTAACAGGTGCAATATCATCATTTTTATCAATCACTTGATAATTAGCTAAAGAAATATTTTCGCTAGAGTTATTGTACAACTCAAACCAGTCATTGCCCTCACTAACATCATTTGCGACAATCTCACTAATGATCAATGTACGTCGATTGGCAAGTTGATTACTTGCTTCAGCAGAAGGTGTCAGCACTTGTGTGCCATCACTACCATCTGGAAAACGACCATAGCTGTAACCAATTAACGCTTGACCTTTATTCCACTCAAGTTGGTCAACTAAGTTATCCCCTTGATACAAGCTGACATGATCACTTGCACCGAGTTTAAAACCAACAGTATCTACTTCAGCAGCATCATCAGTGGTTGCATAAATACGATAAAAGTCACCAGCCGATAGTGTTACCTCAGGTAAACTGATTAATTCATCATTTTCATCGGCAAGTGTGTAATCACTTAAATTTACCGAAGACGAACCGCTAACGTATAGCTCAATCCAGTCATAGCCATCAGCACTATCTTTAGCAACAATTTCATTTATACGTAATGGTACATTTTCATCAATAATTAAATCACGTTCTACTGTTTCAGTTGGTGTAGGTGTACTTTCTTGATTTACCGCTCCTGGTGTTGGCGATAAAATTTGCACACTGCCGGTACCATCAGCAAATAAACCATAACTGAAACCTTCTGGAGCATCTCCCTCATCCCAGTCAAGTTGATCAACTTGTTCATCATTTTTAAATAAGGTAACCGCATCATCATTACCCAGTTTAAAGGTAACGTAATAACCATCCTCAGGAGGCGTATCACTTTCATCAATGGCTTGAATGACAATGAATTCACCTTCAGCCAAAGAAATATCAGGCAGAGCTTGAGGTATATGTTCACTGTTATCATCTACTAAACTGTAATTGGCGAGATCTACACTACCCTCTACGGCATAAAGCTCAATCCAATCATTACCACCATCGACAGCATCAGCGACAATTTCATTGATAACAAGCTGTGAAGTTATGGGCGCTGTAGTATCTGTTGTGGTATCTGTTGTAGTATCTGTTGTGGTATCTGTTGAATCACTTGAACCTCCGCAACCAGTAATCACACAGCTAGTTATCAGCAGTGAGCAGAATAAAAAGGGGGTATATTTCATAAACTCTTCTCAAATTTAAAATCAATGGAAAAGTTAATTTATAAAAAAAGGGTGCAAACAATGTGCATATAATGAGGAACATTTAATTACAATGCTGATTATTTAGTTACAATGCAAAAAGTCACTTTTTGTTAAAAAAGTGACTTTCAAAGAAAAACTTAAATAGAGTTTACTCGCTGATATAAATCATCTATTACACTAAACACATTTTATTATGCGCTAGTATTTATAATAGATTCTCCGTCTTCAATATCAAATTTTTCAAAGACTTGAGCCAATATTGATTGTTTGTCTTCATCTGTCAAAGTACTTTTATTGTTATCCGATAATTTTTCCTCTAACAGCTCGGCAAGGTAATCAACCATCGAGGTTATTTCTTCTGAACTTTGTTTTTCCGGAGGAGGTGGTGGTCTACCACCACTGTCAGAGACATTTGCTAATTCACCAATACTCTTAGCATCGAAACCAAATTCAGACATCGACTTTTCAAGTGCCGCTCCTGCCTGAATACCGGCCTGCGAAAATGCCTCAACAATACTCACTGCATCAGCTTCACTCATATTGTCAGCATCAAACTGAGATAAGGTGTCAGAAATTAGTTGCTGTTGATCTTCAGATAAGTTTTGTTCTGTTCTTGGTCGCTGTGGCGGTATTGACATGCCAGAAGTTATTGAATCAATCATGACGTTTTCCCCTGCCACTTTTAGGCTGTGGTGGTATATGGTTGTCAAATTCTTCTTGGCTAATAATACCATTCTTATCAGTATCGATACTGTCAAAAATGGTTTGGTGATCGCCATGGGGAATTTCATGTGATGAAAATTCATCAAATTCAATATCACCATCCGTATTAATATCTATTGATTCAAAACTAGGTCGTTGATGTTTCTGCCCTCTTTCCCGCGAGGCATCTTTTGCCTGAGCCTGACTCGCTACGGCAATTAACAGTGTAACTAGTAGTATTACTTTGCTATGAATATTCATAAAATCTCCTATTGCGTTATATGCAAAACTTACTTTCACACAAAGCTTAACAATAGAAAATGCAAACAATGTGCACAAATAAAGGAAGTTAAAAAATAAGTGGGCTTATAAAACCAAGTGATAACCTGTGCCGTAGACTGATGTTATCCAATCTTTCCCGTCACTTATGCCAGCAAGTTTCTTGCGCAATTTTTTTATATGGCTGTCGATGGTGCGATTATTAACAATGCGGTGATCTGAATACATATCTACCATTAGCTGCTCTCGGGTAAAAATACGTTCAGGTTTAGCCGCGAGCGGTTTTAACAATTGAAATTCTACCGATGTTAATTTAACTTCTTGTTGGTTATAGGCAACTGTAAAACGATGTTCGTCAAGGTGAAGAGTATTTAGGCTAGTAGCCACGGTTTGAGCTCGTCGCATTACCGCTTTTACTCTAGCAACAACTTCCCGAAGGCTAAAAGGTTTGCAAATATAATCATCTGCACCTAACTCGAGTCCCAGTAACCTATCTATTTCATCAACTTTTGCGGTAATCATGAGAATAGGCACATTTGAAAACTGGCGAATTTCTTTACATAGTTCAATACCGTTTTTACCCGGTAGCATAATATCAAGCAAAATAGCGCTTGGCTCATGCTCTTTCACCCAACTAATAACGTCATCGCCATGATGTATTAAGTGCGCAAGGTAATCAGCACTTCGAAAGTAGTCTGCCAATAAATTAGCAAGCTTCACCTCATCTTCGACAATCAATATTGTTTTTGTCATAGTAACTCTCTAACAATTTATATTTGGTTAAGTAATTGGCAATTTAATCACAATAGCTAAACCGCCTGAACTCGCATGCTCTGCTGAAATTTCACCTTGATGGGCAATCACAATGTGGCGGCAAATTGATAAGCCTAAGCCAGAGCCGCCTGTTTTACGGTTTCGAGAATCATCAACACGATATAAGTGTTCAAATACCTTGTCTAAATGACTATCATCAATGCCAACGCCATTATCTTCAAACCTTATCACGGCTAGAGGCTTAGGCTTATCGTCTTCAACATGCAAAGATATTTTAAGCTCAGTACCACTTGAATACTTAATGACATTATTAATAATATTCTCAAACAGTTGATGTAACCGTGTTTTATCAACGTAAGCACTTATCTTTATTTCAGTAATATCTAAGCTAAGCTGTATTGCCGCATCAGACAAATAACGGCGATATTTAGCCAGTTCATTTGGTAATACAACCGTTAACTCTTCATGTTGTTTTTGATAACGCATACCGCCAATATCTGCAGAAGTCAGTTGTTGTAAATCATCAATAAGTCGTTTTAAATGTTTTAATTCGTCATTAGCAGAAGCGAGGTTACTCTTAGTCAGCGGCCTAATATCATCAAGCATAGCTTCAAGTTCGCCACTTAGAATAGCAATAGGTGTACGTAATTCATGAGATATGTTGGCTAACCAACGCTTTCTATTAGTTTCATTCTCCGACAAAGTCAGGGCTAGTTCATTATAATCTCGACTCAAGTCACCAAGCTCATCCTGTCGCTTTAAATGAATAGCTTGCTGATAGTCACCTTGTGTTAGTTTATGCACGCCACGCGTAATTAATTTAATAGGTTCAACCACATGCCGAGTAAGTGGTAAAGTAACTAAAGCGACTAAACTCATACAAAGTAAGGCAATGATCCACAAATATTTTTGTTGCTGCTCAATAAAATCTAACTCGTAACCTTGGGTGAGTTTATTGCGTTTAGAAACAGCCAAAAATCCAACCACTTTTTTGTTTACCAATATTTTAGTTTTACTGTACTCCAACCTTTTAAGCAGCTTACCAGTAATAAGGTTTTCATTAAAATCAAGTAAGGCATAATGTGCTTCACCCCCAGCAGAATTAGGTGGAGGAGGTCTGCCAGGTGATGAATCACTTCTTGGTTTATGATGCTTTAATGACGAGTGCTTTGGTGGTCGACCACGAAAGTCATTTTGTGATGAAGGCCTTGGTCTTTCTGAAAATTCACTCTCACTAAGCTGGTCTAGAATTAAGTGCCGAAACTTACCATTTTTCCCTTGCATTGTCTGCCAGTTATCGTTTTGTTCATATTCTTTCGCAAGTATTTTTACGATCGGTGTCAGAGTTTCTATTTCTTTAGTATTTACATATTCGATCATGCCTTTGCCGATACTCCACTGCATAAGCAAAACTAACAGCACCACTAATAACAGACTAAAGCAGAAAAATATTAAAAAAAACTTTTTTTGAATATTCATAAAAATCAATAACCTCAATGTGGTTCAAGCAAATATAGAGTTAATTATGGAATAATAACGAAGAAATGTGCAAAGATTGTGCATAAATAAGAAACACTGCGATAAAACATAATATATTAGCATTGCAAAGTTAATGAATATTCGAGTTGAAGTCTACTTTGAACCCCATTAAAAATGGGGTTGCCACAGTACAGGTTAGATATAAATACTGATGATTTTCTGATTTATATTGGATGTCAACAATACGTATTGAGTAAAAAATTGAATTAGCTAGATTGGACTATAATTTGCGGATGTAGACAGATTTTATTTCGACCACTTCTTTTGGCCTGATATAGTGCGAAATCTGCTTTTTTATACATTTCAGTCAGTGTTTCGCTAGGTGGTATGTTCGTATATAAGCCAATACTCAAGGTGCAAGTGATTAACTGCCCTTCATATGCCACACTCGTACTTTCAACGGCTAACCTTAATCGTTCCAGAACTGCTTTTGTATCTTCTAACTCAGTTTCTGCAAATAACAAGGCAAACTCTTCTCCTCCTATTCGGCCAAACATATCAAAGCTTCGTATACTATTGATACAACATTTTGTAATGTTAATAAGAACATCATCACCTACAGGGTGACCAAATTTATCATTAATGGTTTTAAAATGGTCTATATCTAATACGGCAAAACTTAAAGATTTTGAACTCCTTGCGTGTTTATCCCACTCCTTTTCCGCTGCTGTAAAAAAAGCGCCTCGATTAAGTATTCCTGTTAATGTGTCAATACGTGCAATAGTTACCAGCTCTTTTTCTAATTTTTTTCTGTTTTCAATCTCCTCTCTCAGTTTAGCTTGCTCCTTGATCAAATTAGCGCTAATTGCTTTACTCTGCTTAAGGAAGAAATGTCGAGAATATTCAAGCCACATAGATATTACCGTACAAAACAAATAGGTAATAATAAATCGTACCTGAAAACTAGGTGAGTACTTATAAACTTCAATTGAAAATATTGTTGATTGATAGAAAGTGAAAATTGCCATGACCATAACAAAGCTTGACCATATCCCCCCTTCTTTTGTACCAAATAAAAAACAAAAAATTAGGGGGGTGGTATAAGCCCATAGAGCTTTTGAACCATCATCCCCACCAATAATAACCATATAACTAACTAAACAAACATACAAAAGTGCATTGCTACGATAAACCCAAGAACCCTTTGTTATTTTTTTAAGTAATGCTAAGCCCACAATTAGACCAAATGCGGCAGTTATTGCAAAAAGAAATATTAAGTTATTCCCTTTCAACAAGTTGAAAACCCCAAAGATACACATGGTAGGAATGCCTAATATCATAAAAATGATATAATGCTGAAGACGAGTTTTTTCCTCTAGTGATACAGGTGCCGATGCGGCAAATGTTTTTATTTTAGAATAAATCCATGTAAACATATCTTTAACCATTTATTTTCTCTTGTTTTTTAGTCATAAAACCTAGGTGAATAAACCACAGTTTGTGTTTACGATAATTTAAGAATGCAGAAAGCTACTGTTAAGTACTTTATCCATTGTGAGACAAGCCTTCTATCTGATAAATATTATTATAAAATAGTGTTTAAAAACAATAGGAACAAAACATATTATTTATTGATCTGTTGCCATTGTTGTCCGTAATACTTATTCATAATATGTTCAAATGTGCCGTCTTGCTGAAGTATTTCCACCGCCTGTTTCAATACTAAAATTTTATTGAGGTGTTTTGATTTCTTTGAAAGTTGTAACCATTGTTCTTTTTCGCCTAAAGCCAACTTGTTTTTAATATCAACTCGATCGAGTACACCATGCTTTTTCAGCTGATAACTTAGTATTAAAGCACTACCCGCAATAGCATCAATACGTCCACGTTTAAGCATTTGAGCTGCCTGTTCATAATTATTCAACTCAATTACATGTAAATTTTTATCACTATCAAATTTTTCACTTAAATGGGTTCCTCGGGTCTTACCAATGACAATGTTATGTAAATCAATATAACGGCTAATACTTAAGCCTTTCACCGGAATAACAACTGTTTTTACCTTTCGAATGAACCCCGCATATTCAACAAGCTTTGAACGAGAATCAGATTTAAACACAATTCCACCATCATGATCGCCCTTTTCAATACTATGCCAAATTCTAGGGTAAGGTAATAACCCTTTATTGATGCACAGACCAGTTAATTTTTCTAACGCCGTTAAATACTCCCAATGCACACCTGTTGAGTTTCCGTCGTCATTTACAAATCCAATTGGAGCATTACTGATGACATGAAATTCGAGGCAGTTTCCTGGTTCGAATGCAAAAAGATAGCCGGTAAAAAAGTAACAAAAGCAAAACAATAAGGTTTTTAACATTGTTTTATACCCTTTATGAAAAAAGAAACAAGATAGCCTCGCCATAATTGCTGTTGATATTACTTTGATCTTAGCTGAACTAATATTTTCAATTCTTACTTTATATTCGCTTGCTTAGAATTCACCAACTAGATTGTAAATCTCTCAAATATTTCTTACCTGATAACAGTATATGTAGGAATTGATATTAAATGAAAAAATTATCATTACTATCCGCTTTAAGATTAATGGCTAGATATTTTTCTTCATCATTAATATAACTCTTCAACCATAACCTAAATATTATTTCATCAATAGCTTCCCAATAACCCAAGTCAAGAGTGTTTTTTAGTGACTAACGTTAAGGTAGACATACCAATTAAGGCATGATTAAAGTTATTATAAACACCAAGAATCTTGAATATTAATGTATATAGCTTCAGTTTTTCTCACGAAGCTGTCTTAAATACTCTAAGGCGCTAAGTGCCCCGAAGCGCCATAGAATCATAAAAATTTAATACCTAAAATCATATTAATCTAATGTCCGCTTTGGTATTTTTTAATCAAATTAGAATTTTTGTCTTTATAGATTCCTGATGAAATTTAGAACAATTCTATTATCTAACGCAGGGCTGATTTGTATCGGTTCAAATGTCACTAGGTAAGCCATGGCTAACGTCCGGTTTCGTATCTAAGCAGTCCATTCAGAGGTCTTTTTTTTACTAAGAAAATGGTCGATTAGGTGGATTAGGTGGATTAGTGGTCATGCGGGAGATTTATTTCAAAGATTAAGGACAATCATAAAACGTAACTAATATGTTAAATTTTCTCATCAGGTGACGCGTTTATCATTATTTGTGATGGTCCACATATTCACTAATACCACAAGACCACAAAGCCTACTTAATTATTAGATGAACAACTCTATTTTTATTTCAGCTATCTTCAGGGATATCTGACATTAGAAATAATTTTTCTATGACGCTAATAAGAAATAGCGAGAGATACCTGCATGATTTATCCAATAAAATAAGAAAAATAATGCACGAGGACTAAATCTCATGTCTCATATCAATAATGTGAAAACATTTCAAAGAGCAATTGAGTCACAGTTAAAGTCTTAGCTACTATGATATCTATTCTAGCTTCATCAATACCGTATTGTGATAAGTTTGTTACCAAAGCCTACACATTTTAGCCATTACTTTGGTCAAAATCTAAGTGAATGTGCAAGTAACTAAGAGTATCTCAAGCTAGGGACTGCTGATAAAGACGAGTTCATTTACCTAACCTAATAGCTATGCCATTAGTACGATGAAATTCTAAAAAAATCTGAAATCGCCTTAGTAACACCATCAATTTTTTTAGTATCCAATGGTACAATTAGCACAGTATCATCGCCTGCAATAGTACCTAATATACCAAAAGAGCCCTCTAATGAGTCCAAAACACGCGCGATGATTGAAGCTCCACCGGCAGCGGTTTTCATTATAATTTGAGTGCCATTATTTTTAATGCTTAATACTATAGTATCAATTGGAAAGTTCACCCTTGGAATGAACAGCTCTTCCGGCAATTGATATATAACATTATTTTTAGCATTCCTTATCTTAATTGCACCGACTTTTGACAGTAATCTCGAAACCTTTGATTGAGATATATTGTTAAAGCCTTTAAGTGAAAGTTCATACACTAATTCATCTTGAGAGCGGTATTCTTTTTCTTTTAACATGTTTTTAAAGGTATTAATAAGATTGTCATTTTGATTAGCTGATATTGCTGTCATTACATCTATTTCCTACATATTCATTTAAAAATATAAAGTCACCACAGAGTGACTGTTTGCACCTATTTCTTCAATACAAAGCGTTATTTACATACAGTTAGTACGGTTTTCATCAGGCAAAATATGTTCAACGGGTTTTAAATATTCAGCAAACCCTTTCCATTTCCCCACGTTAGCATTGGTAATTGGTTGCCTCACTTGCACAGCACTCGCGGTCGCTACCGGTGATAAGTTCCTTTCAATATCAACAAAGCTGTCTTGCCAAGATAATTGGCAGAACTCCAGTATATTTTTTGCTTCATCAACAGGGCTGTTAACCAATTTTTCGTAGTTAACCAGCATAAAGTTATTTGGGTACTTAACTTGCCAAAATTCAGCAAGTTTTTTGAATTCTAAATAAAAGAGTGCTGTACTTTCTAGCGACAAGGCATAATCGCAATAGCGGTAACTAGGAGAAAAAATTTGCCGGTAATTACTGAGTACCGTATCGTGCGCGCCCCGATCTAAACAAATAATTTTACACTGCGGCAATGCCTTTATAATGTAACCAGCAAAGAGAATATTTAAAGGTAACTTATCAACAAACTTTTCTGTATCGGCAAGTTTTAAAGTAATTGAGCGGATATAATCTTGACCTAGCGCGTCAAAATCAATATTTGTCGCAGTTTCTATATCGCTTTTCTTTTGGAGTTTATTCCAATTTAATCCACTGGACTTTTTAAGTAACATTTCAAAATGATGCAGCTCTCCGGCACTTTGTACTTCTGGGTGGTTAGTCAGAATACGCTCTACTAATGTAGTGCCCGTTCGCGGCATACCAACAACAAATATTGCCTGATTATTATCATGACCTTGGGATAAGTTTTGCTCGGGCTGAGAAAAAACCTCTTTTAAAGCCGCAAACATTTGTATGTCGCTTGCTACTTCATAGTTTACCGCTTTTATCCTGTTATTTTTCACTTGTTGAAGTAGATTCATTGCTCGAGGGTAATCGCCAACAGCAATAAGTTCATCCGCTAATGCATGTGCAATATAAAGCCTGTCTTCATTGTTTGAAACATGAGCTAATAAGGCAGATAACCGCTCTATATGATTATGTTCTGTCGATATATTACCTAAGTGAGTTAACGCCGTATGGGCTTGATAATGACGAGAGTCCAGAGAAATAGCCTGTTCATATGCGGCTCTTGCTTCATTAAACCTACCAAGATATTTATGAGAGGATGCCAAATTATAATGAAAATTAGCTTGTTTATTATGTAAACTGATAGCTCGGCTAAAAGCGTTACATGCTTGATCATGTTGGCCTAATTGACTATAAATAACGCCTAAAGTGTCACAATCAAATGCTGACTTTACGTTGTTAAGACAAACCTTTTCCAGCCATAATTGAGTTTTTTCTGGTTCTGATTGTTGTGAATATATTTTAGCAATTAATAAAGGATAACTCGCTTCATCGGGAGACAATAACGCCGCACGTTCAAGTAGCTCTATTGCCTTAGGCTTATTGTCATGGGCTAATGGTATTTGTGCCAATAAATAAAAAGCTTGCGCGTATTTCGGTGAGACTTTTAGAATATTTAATAAGTGACGGTGAGCCTGCTCATAATTTTTATTTTGCAATGCTTGTTTTGCCTGCTTTTCTATCTCAACTAATTGTTCACTATTCACTCGGTAGTCCTATAGGTGACGAATTCACTTCAAATATTGACATAATTCCTTCGTTTTTATTTAAGTTTATCCGTCGGTAGCCACTTATACTAAAAAATGAAGATAGCGTACTCTAATAAAACAACGTGGGAAGCTTAACAAAAACGTTGCCAATCTTCCCACTTGTTACTTTAACTAAAGCAAGGCTTTAACATTATATTTCAAAGTTATAGTTAAAACGCAAACCTACAGTTCTTGGCTTAGTCGTATAGTGACCGTATACTCGACCTAGCTCAGCTAGGTTTTTATTTTGACTATCAAATGTTGCAGCCCCTGCCCAAGACTTGTCACGACGAACAGAAGTTTTAGCATATTTATCAAATAAATTATCAATGTATAAAGTTACCGACCAACTATCATCAGACAGTTTTGCAGAAATATTACTTAAGGCGTATCCTGGCAATACCTCACCATCAGCTTTCAAGCCAACCTTGGTATAAACATCACTTTGCGCAGTAATACCGTAATTAACATTTAATGATTTATCGTCAAAAACATCGGCTTGGTAATTGATGCCCATAGAGAATTGACTCTCAGGAGCTCCCGGTAAACGATCACCGTCCTCGCCGTCATAATGGTTTTGTAATGCAGAGCCCTGCTCTCCTTTATCGCCAAATAAATAAGGAGCATCTTCTGTTAATTCAGCTTTAGCATAAGCGTAAGTCGCATAAACAATAATAGAATCTGATAACATCGCACGAGTAGAAACTTCAACACCTTGAGAGTTAGCTTTACCAGCATTAAGCGTGATTATTTCAGCACCATTAGCTGTTGCAGCGCTCACCTGCGCATCTTCCCACTCAACATTAAAAATAGCCGCATTAAAATGTAAACGATTGCTAAGCCAAGTACTCTTAAAGCCTAGCTCGAAATTAGTCGTAGTATCAGGCTGGTAATCCATTTCATTAGGCTCCGCACAAACCTGTGTTGAGCCATCACATAAAGGTAAACCATTAGCGCCGCCTAGTCGAAAGCCTTCACTGACGGTGAAATAGGTAGTTATATCCTCATTGATGTTATAACCAGTATTAAACTTAAACAAACTGCCATCATCTTTTGCAGTCACTTCTTCATAAACAAGTTCATCTACACTACCTATTTCACCGTCATAAAATGGCGCATGATTATCTGATTTCGACCATAAATCATATTCATAAAAACGCGCACCTAGGGTGACACTCCACTGTTCAGTAATTTGATAAGCTAATTCACCAAATAGTGCCTGCTCTTTGTCATCAGACTCACCTTTAGCAATATACTCTAAATCGTATTCAATATTGCTATATTCGCCGCCGAACCAACTATCAGTAGCACCTGGTGTATACTCTCTATCATCATTTTTTGTTTGATCACGATTATAGTACAAACCGACAATCCAACTAAGAGCTGAGTCGCCTTGTGAAACTAAACGTAATTCTTGCGTGAAAGTATCTATATCAGAGGTGTCTTTGGTAAAGGCAGGGAAATCTGCGTAACCACTCCAGATATCCTGCATTAATAAGTCAGTTTGGTCACGTTGACCTACTTGCTCATAAGTTGAAAAACCGGTGGCAGAAACCAGCTCGGCAAAACCTAAATCCATTGCTAACTCAAGACTTAATAAGGTGTCTTCTTTTTTATTTGGTTCTTCATAACGATAAGCCGACTCAAATTGGCCAATGTGTGAAGAAATAGGGTTAGTTGTACTCAGAGTATTGTACTGCACAATTGAATTACCACCATTCTCTTGCTTTTGGTAATAATAATTTAACGTGCCATCGAACCAATCAACTGGTTGCCAACGAATAGATAAACGCACAGTCGTTATTTGCTCATCATTAGCATCTTCTTTGCTTTTTATGTTTGCAGCGACATCTTGTGGGTCATTCCAATCTGGATCTGAATTAGAAACCCCTGGCTCCTTAATTAAGTAATTATAATCAACATAACCTGGATTATCGTAATAATTCAGGTTAATACGTACAGCTAACTCATCTTCAATGATGGGCGTATTAAATATAAAACCCGCTTCTGCGCCAGTACCATCACTTTCACTCAAAGCAAATATATCACCGGTAATACTACCTTCAGTAATGTCTAACTCTGCTTTTTTAGGAATATAACGTATTGCCCCACCCATGGTGCCTGCACCATACAAAGTGCCTTGTGGACCAATTAATACTTCAACGCGCTCCATATCCGTCAAACGAAGATCAGCATTAGTCGCTATTTCCCCTAGATATGTGGCAACTGTACCGCCATCAGCGCTTCTATCTGAAGAGTTTGTATTTAAGCCACGCACGATTATCGATGCACCTTCTCGCCCACCTTGATCCGAAATTGTTAAACCGGGTACCCAGCGAGCAATATCTTCGGCCACAGAAATGTTTTGATCTTTCATTACATCACCATCAAGTGCAGTGATATTTAACGGCGCTTCTTGTACCGTCGAGGCACGACGTGATGCCGTTACTGAAATACGTTCAATGCCAACAACCTCTTGTTTCTTTGGCTGCTCTTCGGCGGCAAGGCTAGATACCGATAAAGTACTAGTAATTGCTAAAAACAGTATCGACTTATTAAATAATTTAATGTTTTTCATGCTTTCTCCCATAGTTTTTTGATTTAGTTATTTATTATTTTAATTTTATTGTTCTTATTCTTGTTCTTATTGGTGTTACCTCTAGTTCAGCTCTCTATCACTGTTACACTCTGCCCTTTAGCAATAACGTGTTTGATGGCCAATGTAGTGGCATCAAGCAAGTTAACATCAGCATCATTTCCCACTTTTATCTGCCCTTTTTGCATTAACGACAAAATGTTGGCAGGTGATTTAGTAATGCTAGCTAATGCGAGCGCTAATGGCACTTGATGTACTAAAACCGCATCTACCATGGATTGATGTAGGCTACTCACTCTGCCAACTTCCAATTCAATAAGTTGCCCGTGCTCATCAAAGGTAGGTAAACTGGCATTACCATCTGAGCTCATGGTTAACTGACTAATATCAATGCCTTCTGCCAAAGCCATGGCTAATGCTTTAGCTGCCGGTGTTTCACCTTGTTCGATGATTTGCTCGGTTGTGCTGGTGGTGAAGTCTAAATTCCCCCCCTGTTTCGCATAATCAAAACCAGCTTCGAGTAAGGCTTTATTACGGTTGATATGTGTTGGATAAAATTGAGAAATAGGGATATCTGTCTGCTCAACTACACGAGTAAGTTTTGACAGTTTTGCCGGTTCGTCACCAACGTGAATACTGACAATACCTTTTTTTCCAGCAAGCATGCCGCCTACACGAGCCTCGGAAGCGACTCTGGCCATTTCAGCTACGCTCATTTGTGAACTGCGGTGATCAGCTATTGCCACTTCACCAACGCCAATAAACTTCTCAATTAACATGATGTCGCGTTTAACTGACTCAGTAATAGACACCATTGGAAAGTGGTAAGAGCCGGTATAACAATAGGCCGACAAGCCCTGCTCTTCTAGTCCATAAGTTTTGGCAAGCAAGTTCTCTAAACTACGCGTTTCTGCATCAGTACCTAGCGCGCCAATCACGGTAGTAACACCACCAATAAAGGCTTCATCTACATGCATTTCAGGGGTCCGAGTAGCATAACCACCTTCACCACCACCGCCTGTTATATGCACCAGCGAGTCAACAAAACCAGGGGTAAGAATTTGTCCGCTGGCATCAATAACCTCGGTTAATTCATTGGTCATGTGAGATAAATCATCTTCAATGGCTATAATTTTATTTGCCGCTATAAGTACATCTTTTATTCCAAGCGATGTCGGAGAATATACTTGAGCATTTCTGATTAATTTCATAATCATCCTTTAGGTAATATTTAACATCACGGCTGAAACCATGAACGCCATGGCAACACAGGCCATTAACAACATAAAACGCCAGATAAACTTGGCCCAAACAAACCAATCAATATTGGTAACACCCAAGCAACCGATTAATGCGGCAGAGGTAGGAATAATGATATTTGTTAAACCATCACCGAGCTGAAAAGCGAGTACCGCTACTTGTCGTTGCAGCCCAATAATATCGGATAAGGGAGCCATAATTGGCATGGTGAGAGCCGCCTGACCAGAGCCCGAAGCAATAAAGAAATTGAATACCGACTGAAAGATAAACATACAAACGGCAGAGAGTGCTTTTGGCAATTCAGCTAACAAGTTACCTGCATAATACAACACTGTATTAAGTACTGAAGGCTCTGAAGCTTGATCACCACCAAGTATGATAACGATACCTTTGGCCATACCAACAATCATAGCGGCGGGTAATAACTCTTTCGCCCCGGATTTAAAAGCATCAGCTACTTCATTCACTTTAAGACGCTTACCAATAATGGCGACAAAACCAATCACGCAACCCAAGGTGAAAAACTGACTGGCTATTTCAGGAATGTAATAGCCACGTGCAACCACACCCCAAATAACCCAAAGTATACCGACTAAAAAAGTCGTTAATAAAACACTATCAACAGCTGTAAAACTTGCCTTATTGTCGCTATGAATTAACGCCTCTTGGCTGGAGTCATAACAAGGCGATAAACTTGGGTGTTTTTTAATTTTACGGGCATAGCGCATGGTAAATACTACGCCTAAGATAGTAAAAACAGTCCACAATACCACTCTAAACTCAAGCGCAGACATAAGTGGTAAACCGGCAATGCCTTGAGCAATAGCAACACTAAATGGGTTCATCCAAGAGGTGGCAAAACCAATTTGAGTAGCAACATAAGTTACTAATACTGTAGTGATACCGTCATAACCAATGGCGCGCATTAAGGGTAGCAGTACAATGCAAAAAGCAATGGCCTCTTCTCCCATGCCAAAAACGGCGCCAGCAAAGGAAAATAACACAAACAAAATTGGAATAAATGCTTGCTCTAATTTTTGCGTTTTTTCTATTAAGGCTAAAATGCCATTATCGATAGCATGCGTTTTCATAATAATGCCAAACGCACCGCCTGTTAAAATAATAAACATCATAACGCCAATGGCTGAACCCCATTTGTCGCCAGATACCATGCCCTCAAAGGCAAAATTTAAGAAACCAATGTTGCCACCCTCAGCGAATAAAGGTACACCTGCTTGCTGCTCAGCAAACTGAAAACTACCAGCAATTAACTTAGTGGTATTAGTGATAGGATCAAGCTCTACTTGATAAAAGCCTGCGGGGATAAAGTGCGTGGCAATTGCTGCCAACATCACGATAAAAAATAGGATAATAAAAGCATCCGGCATCGATTTTTCACTAACCAAAGACGTATTTTTCATCTCATTGGTGTGTGAATTATCGAGCGAACTACTTTCATTATTGACTTGGTCAATATTCATGTTAATTCAACTTTTAAAATACAATAGGTTTATAGATATTTCTAATTTTAGTGCAAAACAAGGGAGACATAGTTATCTCCCTTGTTTTTATGAACTTAAAAGAAATAAGTCATCGACAAACGATAGTTTGCCCCTAGTGCATTAGCGTTAAGAGAATCATAACCACGACTTGATGAGTAAGCCGTTGGTGGTTCTTCGTCTAATAAGTTATTAACCGTAAAGTTAACATTCATATTTTCAAAATCATAACCAACGTTAGCACGAAGTGTTAACCAAGAATCAACATCTCTTTCGTCACTTTCATCAAGTAAACCTTTATCAAACATTTCGTCAATTTCTCTGCCCTTAAGGCCAGAAATGTCATCTTGATAGCCATCAGTATATTCAGCCGTTAAACTGGTATAGAAAGAATCTGCTGACCAACTTACTTTAAAATTAGCAATAGTTTCAGGGTACGTATACGTGCCTATAAGCGCTTCAACCTCGTTAGAGCCAGGTTTATTACGTTCAAATTCAAGGTAATGGGTACCATTAAGGCTAAAGCCTAGTGTTCCTGCTGAGAAGTCAACTTTATGATCAAAATCAAAGTCGATGCCTGACACCGTTTGTTTACCGGTATTTTCTAATTTAATCACATGATCACGATAAAGTGGTAAACCGTCATCCCCTCGATTAAACGCAGAATATGCCGTTAATATTTCGTCAAGGTTAGCGCCATCTTCATTAATCAATCGTCCACTGGCATCTTCAAAAGTCACAAAATTGTCATCTTGATCGTAATCGCCATTACAAAGAACAGCATCATACGAAATACCTTCTTCGCCTACAGGCACCACGCCACAATGACGTAAGCTAACATCTGCCTCAGCACGCGCTAAAACTGCAGTCATATCGGTATCAACTAGGTCTTCATGCTCAAACGACCAATAATCGATGGTTAAATTGGTATTTTGTGTTGGGCTAAATGCAATACCCACACTGATTGCTTCCGAGTTTTCAGCTTTTAAATTAGGATTACCTAGCTCTAACGTATTAGGACTACTTTCAAACGTTTCACCACCACAATATAATTGAGAAACTCGTGCATTTGCACCACAATCATAAGTCGAGGTAGTCGTACGTAACTTAGTACCCGCTTGAGTTAACGATGGTGCACGGAATGATGTAGACCATGAGGCACGTAAGGCAATTGAATCAATGGGGCGGTAGGTAATACCTACTTTAGGGTTGAAGGTATCACCAAAATCGTCATAATTATCATAACGACCAGCTAATTGTACTTCAACCTTATCACCAACTGGCACATAAAATTCAGCAAATGCACCATATTGAGTCCGGTCAGCTTCAGATAAGCTTGAGCCAAAACCAAAAACATCGACTAAATATTGATTTTCAGCTCGTGCTCTAGCGTTAAGAGAAGGAACATCGGTTATTTCTTCTTTACGTGCTTCAACACCAAAAGCCGCGCTTACAATGTTGTCACCAAATTCAAATAATTCACCTGAGATACGTGCGTCCCAAGCATAAACCGTACTTTCACCATCACGGGTTGGTTTTTCTTGTGCTAAGGCTAATAAGGCATCGTTATCAGCATTACCTGCCAAGAAGGGGTTGTACATGCCCGCTACTAATGAAGAGGCACCACAAGATAATGCATCGTTATCAAAGTCATAATCAGCAACTGAACCATCACTACATAATTCGCCGTTAACAACTGCCGTATATTTATAACGGTTATAAATACCTGATATACCTTCTTGTTTTGACTCTGATTTAGAAAGGGTAATACCCGTCTCCCATTCCCAATCACCAATATCACCTGACAAACTTGACACTAAACGCACAGCTTGTGTTTCTACTTCAATAGTTCTCGGTGTTGCAAAGCGACCATCGTATCTAAAACCATATCGGTATTGACCCGCTGGATCATAAGTCCCTGTATCATTGTCATAATCACCAAGCTGTGTATCATATCGTGAAAAATAAACATCATCAGTAAAATCAAAACCATAAAGGTTTAATAACGCTTCTTCGGGTGCCCAAGCTCCATCCATATCATCAAGTTGATTGATAGGTGCAGGGCTAGAATTTGCCGTCGACTTGCTTTGAGAGTAGAACAAGTCTGTACTCCATACTAAATCACCTATCTCTCGGTTAAAGATAAAACCAGCAGAGCTTGTTTCTAAATTGCTATTTAGCTGGGCATCTTCGTTACTATAATAAGCACAGATATCTTCGCCATACTCTGTTGTTACTAGGTCTGTTTTACAATCTGGATTGGCAATTTCTAAATAGTTGCCATCATCATCTTGTAAGTTTGATGAGTTATAATAAATGTTTGGCGTTTTTGATAAATATGAATAGGAATTTTCTAATAATGGCGATTTAGTAAAATCACGATCTTGTGCGCTAAAGGCATCACGCGAGGAGTGATCAGCAAAGACAGTTAAGTTACCACCAGCAATCTCAGTACCATAAACAAAATTTAGGTTAAACTTACTTTCATTTGATGATTCAAGGGTATCGCCGTAGGATGCATTAAACTCAGCACCTTGATAATCTTTTTTCAAAATATAATTGATAACGCCAGCAACCGCATCTGCACCATAAATTGCGGAAGCGCCTGTGGCTAACACTTCAATACGTTCAATTGCAGCTAGCGGAATACCATTAATATCAACAAAATTCTCTGTACCTGATGCAAATGAGCTAGCCGCAACACGACGTCCATTGATCAATGTTAATGTTGATGATGGGCCTAAACCACGTAATGATGCTGCAGCTTGCCCGGCAGGAGAACCCGTAGAGGTAGCGCCACTTTCACTGGTTGAAAAAGAACCGTCACCACCGCGAGTTTGACTCAGTTGCGCCATTAATTCTGAAATATTGCTAGCGCCTGAATTTCTTATATCTTTAGCGTTAATGACTACAAGAGGCTGAGTACCCTCAAGATCAACACCTTTAATTCGGCTACCAGTAACGACAATTTTTTCAACTTCTTTTTCTGCAATGGCATCTTGCTCAGAAGCATTTACATAAATTGGCGACAAAAAAGTACTACAAACGGCCATGGCTAGGCACGAAGGCTTAAAAACTTTCATATTTTAACTCTCTGAATTTTTTAGTATAAATTTAATGCAAAGCAGCAAAGTCACTCAAAAAAAGTGTACAAGTGTGCTGATGCAAAGATTTATTTTTTATTTTAATTTGAGTTTTTGGATGAGTAGAAAACGAGATCTAAACTCCGGAAAACAAAGGGATTGTTTTCTAGTGTTTACTCGTCAAACCACTCTGAAAGGTAGTAATTTGAATAAGAATATGTTGTAAGTGCGAATGCTTTCTTGTACATATATAAGGGTCTTGGGTTGCCTAACGTTTCATTAAAAAGTTTGTTTGCCGCAAACTTTTCAAAAATTTGCTTATTTATAAATACCGCTGTCTTACTTGGTTGTCAACTGTATTTTTACTTTTAGCTTTGTTTGTTTTTGCCGAACAAACAATAACAGGAACGTAACAAAAATGAAACGAAATACCGCAATTGTGCTGGCATTGTCACTAATAAGTACACTATCATTCGCAAAACCAACAAAAGAACAAAGTAAACTTTTTCTTGTCGGTGGTGGTTTAAAATCCTGCTCTTCGATGGCAATTAAAAACTGTAATACCAAGGCGTTAGCGAATAATCCTCAACTCAAACAAGCTAAAAATGGGACTTATTATAAAATTGACAAAAAAACAGTGAATTTTATCAATAATTACTGGCCTGAATCATTTAATGACGACAATCAACAACAAGTTATTGAGTTAATAACTAGCATTCAAACAGATGAAAAATCGACTCTATTATCGAAGTCTCAACTAAAATCAGTCTTTAGACGTTATGATGATAACCGTATTATTAACAAACTTAATGATGCCGAATATTATTTATTACTTGATTTATTAGAGCAGCCGGTATTAACAAATAATGGCTCTGCTCGTCTAAAAGAGCATGTTGATCTTACTAATTCAAACAATGTCTTCTCCACTGAAATCTACCAAGAGTTTGTTCGTTTAGCTAAACATATAAGTAATAAACAAAAACCAAAAGTGTTAGTGCTAACCGCTTCAGCTAGGGATCCATTTGAAGCAGTAGATTTTTATCTAGCAGCATTTACGCAAGCTGGGGGTGATACTCAATGGCTACCTTTAGATGCGACTTTAAACAGGCTAATTAATCAACCTGGTGATCGTCATCAAGTATGTCAGCAATTAACCAAAACCCGATTAAAAGTGCAAGGTTCAGCCAATAGAGAGCTGGTATACCCTGATTTAACTAACCAACAACTACAAGCCTGTTTAGCTCCTAACAATATTTTAACGGCGATTAGCCAAGCCGACGGTATTTTTATTAATGGCGGAGATCAATCATTAACAGCAAAAGCTTTTATCAATAGCGATGGCTCAGACAGTGCCGCATTTGAGTTAATTAAAGAAAAGCTTAGCAACAACAGCTTAATTATTGGTGGCACCAGTGCTGGCACAGCGGTTATGTCGGGCGGAACGTATAAACAGTCTAACATTGCCATGATCACGAATGGCCAAAGTAATACCGCGGTTGTTCGTGGCGCGAAAAAAGACGTGCTTCCTCAAGAAGGTTGCCAAAAATCAGACTCTTGTAATGAAGCTGTACTTAATGATGACCTAACCTATAACAGTAAAGGCGGCTTAGGTTTATTTCATTGGGGTATTATGGATACCCATTTTTCAGAGCGTGGTAGACAAGGTCGATTAGCACAACTGACTCTTGATACAAATACGCGTTTTGCTTTTGGTGTTGATGAAGCAACAGCGCTTATTGTTAGCAATATAAATAGTGATACCCCTAATTTTGAGGTAACTGGCCAGTCAGGGGTATTTATCGTCGATAACAGCTTAGCCCAAAGTAATAGCGTTATCACTCACTATATCACCCGAGGTGATACAGCAAAATTAACAGCAAAAAAACTCGTTATAAGTGCAGCAAGCTGGAAAAATACAATTTCAGAACAAGCAGAACTACCTAAAAGCTTAGATAATATCTTTGAAGGTCAACGTTATCAGCAAATGACTCAACTGTTGTGTTTAACTGATAACAGCGAGCTAAATGCAAAGACCACTTGGAAAAAACATGAAAAAACCATCAAGGTTACTAAGCTTAAACAAGCAAAAAGTAGCTATGGAATACTCACATGCAAGGGTGTAAATACCGACTATTGCTCATATCAAAATTACCAGTTATTGATAGATTGATGATTCACTAGCTGTATGAACACAGGGACGTGGTCATACAATTGAGCGTTATTTTACTTTAAAAGCTCAATCAGGCAAAATCAAAACTAACAAAGTATTTATGAAGTAATACAAAAAATAATTTATGGGGTAAGTAAAAATGAAACTGTTATGTTTATTACTCCTTTTAATTGCCACACCTGTAGTTGCCACGTCAATAACTACATGCCTCGATTATACTCCTTTCACTATTAATGCAAACGGCGATAAGCGATGGCGTGGGCCAAACATAGAAACTTTACACCATATTACGACACAATTATCAATGGAACTTGATGCCTCAATCAGAGCCCCCTTTGCTCGTTGCTTAGCGCTATTAAAAACTGGTGAAGTCGATGTAGTGCCAGGCTTAATTTATACTGAAGAGCGTGCAAGTTATTTACACATGCTTCCTTATTCCATTAAAAATCGGCTAGCTGTTTTTTACCTTAAAGCAAATGCAAGTAACTTTGACCCGCTAAAACTTACTAAAAATGAAACTATAGGTATGCATAGAGCCTTCGCTCTTCCTGATAAAATAAAACAAAGTTCATTAAACAACCACCTAGTACCAATAACGACTGTTGATACGGGTTTAAAAATGGCTTTAAAAGGCCGGATTGATGGTGTTTTGGCAACAATTGCAACGGGTAAAGCTGTCATTAACAACTGGCCAGAGATGAAAAATCAATTTACTTATACCCCACTTGAGCCAGGTAAAGATATGAAAATTTATCTTGGTATCAGTCAACAATCCCATCTTAGTAAACAATTAAACGATATAGAAAAAGCAATAGTAATTTTAACAACTAAAAGTGAATTAAAACATCTAAACATCAGGCAGTAACATAAGAGCTAACAAACGTTAAGCTATTTTAATAAAGCATCTTTACCAAACTAAAATTGCAAGTTTAAAGGTTCAGCTTATGACCTGCATTATCTACTTTAGCTTTTAAATAATCTTCATTGCCATCTTTTACATGAGTTAAAGTATTAACTTCCTTCTCAATCGTTAAACCATAATCAGTTAAGGCTTTAGCTTTTATCGGGTTATTAGTCATTAACTTAAGCGTACTTATATTCAACGCTTCAAGCATCTGCCCTGCTTCAATAAAGTCTCTTAAATCATCACCAAAACCTAAATGATTATTCGCCTGGTAAGTATTCATGCCTTGTGATTGGAGCTTATAGGCATCTATTTTATTATATAAACCGATACCCCGCCCTTCTTGGCGTAGATAAAGTATTACGCCACCTTCTGTTGCCATTAGCTCAATAGCTTCATCAAGTTGCTCACCACAATCACAGCGAGAAGAATGAAAAACATCACCGGTTAAACATTCTGAATGAATTCTAACCAGAGGAACCTTTTGGTTTTTATCCGCTTGGGCAAAAACTAATGCAACATGTTCTTTATCCGAATTAAGTTCATTAAATGACACCATTTCTGCGGGGATGTTACTGCTTATGCCAACCTTTAACGAAATTCTTGTCCGTACTTCTGCCATGACTACTACTTATATTTTAAACTAAAATTATTTCTTTAAACAATTATACCAGCGAACAACGTCGCTGGTATAATTGTAATGATAACTGTAATAATTATACCCTAATCTACTTTACTGGTAAGACCTTTAAACGACAATTTTATCCTTAGTTATGCATGCCGCGTACAGGATAATTATTCTCAGGATTTCTTATCCAACCAAGGCCATTAACCAGTGCTTGCAACTCAGGTCGAACAAAGGGGTTATTTGAAATATCAATCACTTGAATTTGACCTTCATTATTGACAACAAAAACTCCAGATTCAGCAAAAGCATGATCGGTTTCTTGAGGTGAACGAGGATCTGAAATATATAGTCCTAATGTATACATTTGCTCAACAGTTAAGCCATAGGCAAGTGGAAAACTAACATCCAGTTGCTCTATGTGACTTTCAAGCTGCGCTTTGCTATCACCTGATACTGCAACTAAATCGACACCTGTTGCCAGTAATGCATCTTTATACTCTTCTAGTTGACTTAAGTAGCGTGTGCACAGCGGGCAATGACGTCCACGATAGACAACGACTAACTGCCAGTCGGCACCATTTTTCGGTTTACCCAGCTGTACTGGTTCACCTGAAAGTAAGGTCGCGGTTAACTCAGGAAAAGCGCTGCCCGCATGTAGTTTATTTGTGTAAGTTAATGCTGTAGTCATGTTATTTATCCATAGTTATTTATTTCCTAAAAGTGTGTATTAATGTGGTCTGTAAAACGTTTAAAATCATTTTCAACATCTGCATTTTTCATGACATCAAAACAAGCGATGGTTTCCATAGCCTCTAGCCCAAAGAACTTAAAGTTCATGTGCATAGGGAACATTAAATCATCGACACTTTTTCCTTCGAAAAACTCACTGTCATCATTAAAAGCTTCTGCTGGTGCATTAAAGGTTAGTGACATCATGTATTTTTTGCCAGTTAACGTTCCGCCAGTACCATAGTTCTGTTTCGGTTGCTCTTCGTTTCGGCCATCACCAACACATAGTGCGCCGCCCATGCCTGCGGTATAAACATCATCCATGTACTTTTTAAACGACCAAGGAACCCCCATCCAATTACTCGGCGATTGTAGAAAAACAATATCTGCCCATTGATGATGCGCTAATTGTTCCTCAACGTCGTACTCATCAGCCATAGTGACAACGCGAGTGTTATAACCTTTACCTGCAAGCATAGTTGCCGCTTTATCAACTAAAGCCGCGTTCAACTTACCTTCAGAAAAAGGGTAATACTGATGAGCATTAATAATTAGTACGTTTTTGGTATCTGTAGTGTTCATAAAATAACTCCAATAATATATTTCAACTAAAATAAGTAAGAGAAAACCTCTCTAACTCAATCAACTTGTGGTATATTTTAGTTACCTGATGTTAATTATCAATTAGTATACTTTTGGTAACCTAGTGTATTTATGAGGCGATTCGATGGAAAGTGTTGTAAAAACAGATAGTAGAGGCAGAAAAAAAGTTTTAAATGCATGCTCTGAACCCTGCGCTATTGAAAAAGGCATGCGGTTAATTGGTGGTAAATGGAAAGGCTCCATTATTTACCACCTTAAAGATAAACCGGTACGATTTAATGATTTAACTCGCATGCTCGGCGGTGCTAGCAAAAAAATGGTCGACCAACGGCTAAAAGAATTAGAAAGTGAGGGAATGGTATTAAGAAGAGTAATAAGCGATAGACCTGTCGCCGTGACCTATGAGCTAACCGACTTTGGTAAAACTGCACTGAATATTTTAGATAATCTCAGGGTTTGGTCAGAATCCCATCAAATATAGTCGAGAATTACTTTGAACTATTTAGCTCACCTTTATTTAGCGCAGCCAAATGCAGACTCCCATTTTGGTAATCTGCTGGGCGACTTTGGTGGTAAAAGGCATGTAAAACAGATGCCAATTCCAGTAAAGAATGCCCTAGACAATCATTATTTAGTGGATAAATTTACAGATAGTCACCCTGCAATAAAAGAGGCTAAACACTATTTTTCGGCCGAACGTAAACGATTTGCGGGTATTGCTATTGATGTAGTATTTGATCACTTTCTCATTCAGCATTGGCAAAATTTTCACCAAGAGCCTTTAGTCGAATTTAAACAAAACAGTTATCAGCTTTTGAACGAGCGTATTTCTGATATGCCTTGCACAATGCAGCAAACTGTCTGGAGTATGACTAAAAATGATTGGTTTAAAGAGTACGAAACCTTAACAGGTATAGGCTTAGCACTTGACAATATTGCCAAACGTATTCGTTTTACCAATAACTTTTCAGGAGCCGTTGAGGATATTCATCGCCACTATAGTGAATTAGACACGCTATTTTTAGCATTTTTTCCACAATTAATTAATCATGTTAATCAATATGCTCTTGAGGGAAGCAAGGTAAAGAGCATTGTTAAACTTAATTATTAAATGATAAATAGTTATTCATATTATCGGCGGAGACTGTCTGTTATTTATGTATTCTCCGCGCACAAATCGTTCACCTCAGGAAAGCCCTGTTTTGATTGTTCTAAGACCCAAAGTCAGTGTCAAATAATAGAAATTCAATGGCAGTTATGAGCTTACAGCGGACAAAGATGTCGTTCAAATACTCGCTTTGGCATAACTTTAAATTTAGCAGAAATCAATGTTAGCAGTCAGTGCCTGTACTTTTATTTTCAATAGTTTCTAGTACTGTAATATCCCCATGCTTTGAAACTTGAAGCAAGTGTTTTATAGCATGTGTACAGCTAAATTGACTTGCTACCACTTCATAACTATCGTTAATTTTTTTGTAAAATAAGCCACTATAACTGTTTGTTCTTAGAAGTAACTGCAAATTTGCAAGAGTATCTACTTCCCCAATGAATGATATAAAGTCTATTTTATTATCGATGATATAGGTTGTTTCACCCTTTAAATATGCAAAATATGACCCACAGCTTCCAGGTAAGCAACTACCAAAAAAGCCTGCAGGAGAGTATGTTGAATTCAGGTTAAACAGTAGAGTTTCTGATAAAGTACTTTTTATGCTTGAATCAAATTCATAGGAAACCCAAAAAAAACTACCATCATTTAAAACATATTCACCTTCACTATTTTCTCTATCTATTGGAACAACTCTTTGTTCAAAGTAAGTCACTTCCTCAATGAGAGAAAAATCGGTAAAATTGAATTCTGTTAGCTCCGGAATGACTTCAGATGGATAATCTTTATCGCTATTACAAGCATTGATGCAAAACACTAAACTTATAAAAACAAATAATCTTGAGGCTAGATTCATTTTAATTACCATTTCGTTTATTAAAGGATTTAAGTATTGGAAATAAAGATAACATAGAGATTATATGCATCGTCTGTTGTTCGCTATACTGACATTAAGCTTTTCATATGGTTAGGTCAACTATGAGCCTTGAAGCGGGCTTTATGACTCTATGAGTAATACAAGTATTCTATTTTCCAATTCGTTATATCTTTTGTCGAGAAGTCCCATACTCTATGGATATAAATGAATTTTCTTCTATTTAATTGGGCTGTATAAACAAAAATGGCTATTCACCTTAATGAACAGCCACAGTTTGACTTAATAGCCCGGAAATACAGTACTTTTTATTTCAGCTGAAATATATAAAGACTAATCTACTTTGTTAGTGCTGGTACTCTCACCCAACCTTCCATTAAGACTCGAGCACTTCGGCTCATACTTACCTTTTTTACGGTCCAATTATCACTAATACATTCAGCTTGTGCGCCGACTTTTAGCGTACCTGATGGATGACCAAAAGTTACCGCGTTTATTTCTCCTGAGCCAGCAGCTATATTGACCAGAGTTCCGGGGATAGCCGCAGCTGTGCCAATTGCCACAGCAGCAGTGCCCATCATGGCATGATGTAACTTACCCATTGACAGCGCACGTACATGCAAATCAATTTCGTTAGCTGTAATATTTTTACCACTGGATGAGGTATACGCTTGTGCTGGTGCAACGAACGCTACTTTAGGAGTATGTTGTCGAGCTTCCGCTTCAGAAATATCATTAATCAAACCCATTTTAACTGCGCCATAAGCACGAATCTTTTCAAAACGTGCTAAGGCATTTTCATCACTATTAATTGCCTCTTGCAGCTCAGTTCCTGTATAACCTATTTCGTCAGCATTTAAGAAAATGGTTGGAATTCCCGCTGTGATCATGGTCGCTTTAAAGGTGCCAATGTCAGGTACAACGAGGTCATCAACCAAATTTCCCGTAGGAAACATCGCCTCGCTTGGGTCGACTGGTGCGACAAAGTCAACTTTCACTTCAGCTGCAGGAAAAGTGACCCCATCAAGCTCAAAACCACCCGTTTCTTGCACTTCACCATTAGTTATTGGCACATGGGCTATTATTGTTTTACTGATGTTCTTTTGCCAGATACGCACTTCGCAAAGTCCATTTTCAGGTATTCTATCTGCATTTACTAATCCTGAACTAATTGCAAAGGAGCCAACAGCCGCAGTAAGATTGCCGCAATTGCCACTCCAGTCAACAAACGCTTTATCAATAGCTACTTGGCCAAATAAATAATCTACATCGTGATCAATTTGCTCTGATTTTGCCAATATAACGGTTTTACTGGTACTTGACGTTGCCCCGCCCATACCATCGGTTTGTTTACCGTAAGGATCTGGACTACCAATAACACGCAATAACAATGCATCACGCGCACTACCTGCTCGCTGACAATTTTCAGGCAAGTCGGTTAAATTAAAAAATACACCTTTAGACGTTCCGCCACGCATATAAGTCGCTGGAATTTTTATTTGGGGAAGGGATTGCATATTTATCCTTTTATCTTTTCGCTTAACAAAAGGAAATTTAGCTACGTTGAATGATGTCACATAGAAGTCTATGTTCCTTACATTCGCCTTGCTAAATAACCTTTTGCTTTGCGATCTTTCAACTATTAGAAAACAGAAAAATAGTTACCTACAATACTGCTTCACATAAATCACGCTAAGTGTGATGTATAAGCGAGTTATATTAAGTTTAGTGCTAGGCGAAAGCGCGGAGTTGACGCATGTCAATGAGCACTTTCAACAACGCACAGAGCTTAATTAACCGCTTATACATTAGACTTTAAGAAATCAGTGGCGAATTTTTGTAGGACACCACCACCGTCATATACGGAAACTTCTTCCGCGGTATCTAAACGACATTTCACTGGAATTTCAATCACTTCACCGTTTGCACGTGTCATCACAACTGTCATAGCAGCGCCCGGTGATGTCGTACCCACGACATCATAAGTTTCGCTACCGTCAATATTGTAAGTATGACGTGTTTCACCATTAATAAACTCTAATGGTAATACACCCATTCCAACCAAATTAGTACGATGAATACGTTCAAATCCTTGTGAAACGATAACTTCTACACCGGCTAAACGGACACCTTTGGCCGCCCAATCTCGTGATGAACCTTGACCGTAATCTGCACCAGCGATGATGATTAATGGCTGTTTTCGCTGCATGTAAGTTTCAATTGCTTCCCACATACGAGACTCAGTACCTTCAGGTTCAATACGTGCTAGTGAGCCCTGCTTAACTTCGCCGTTTTCGTCCTTACACATTTCATTAAACAATTTTGGGTTAGCGAACGTGGCTCTTTGCGTCGTTTCATGATCGCCACGATGCGTTGCGTAAGAGTTAAAGTCTTCTACGGGTAAACCCATTTTTTCAAGGTAAGCACCTGAAGCGCTATTTAACTGAATAGCGTTTGATGGTGATAAATGATCTGTGGTGATGTTGTCACCTAATACCGCTAACGGACGCATGCCTTTCATGGTACGAACGCCCGCTAATGCTCCTTCCCAATATGGAGGTCGACGGATATAAGTACTCTTAGGATCCCATTCATATAACGGACTTTCAGCTGGTTCAAATGCACCTAAATCAAACATCGGTGTGTAAATCTTTTTGAATTGCTCAGGTTTCACACATGAAGTAACGATTGCATCAATCTCTTCATCTGATGGCCAGATATCTTTCAAGGTAATATCGTTACCGTTTTGATCTTGTCCTAATATGTCTCTTTCAATATCAAAACGCATAGTACCGGCAATAGCATAAGCAACTACTAATGGCGGTGATGCTAAAAAGGCTTGTTTGGCGTGCGGATGAATGCGGCCATCAAAGTTACGGTTACCAGATAATACCGCGGTAGAATATAAATCACGGTCAATTATTTCCTGCTGAATTTTAGGATCTAATGCGCCACTCATACCGTTACAGGTAGTACATGCGTAACCGACAATACCAAAACCTAATTTTTCCATTTCAGATAATAAGCCGGCTTCTTCTAAATAAAGTTTGGCTACTTTTGAACCTGGCGCAAATGACGATTTTACCCAAGGTTTACGTACTAAGCCTAATTCGTTAGCACGTTTCGCAATAAGACCCGCTGCGACAACATTACGTGGGTTCGATGTGTTAGTACATGAAGTAATCGCGGCAATAATTACTGCGCCGTCTGGCATTTCGCCCTTCGCTTCTTGTGCTTTACACTCAGCTAAATTCTTAGCAATATCTTTCGAGACTAAATCAGCTGTAGCTAAGCGACGATGTGGATTAGAAGGTCCGGCTAAGTTACGGCATACCGTCGATAAATCAAATTCGATAACACGAGGATACTGCGCATCTTTTAAATCATCTGCCCATAACCCTGTATGTTTAGCATACGTTTCAACTAATCTTACTTGCTCTGGTTCACGGCCTGTAATCTTCAAATAATCAATGGTTTGCTCATCAATGTAGAACATACCTGCAGATGCACCATACTCTGGTGTCATATTTGAGATAGTTGCTCGGTCACCTATGGTTAAGCCTTTAGTACCCTCACCGAAAAACTCTAAATAACTCGATACAACTTTCTGATCACGCAAAAATTCAGTGATCGCTAAAACCATATCGGTAGCGGTAATACCGGGTTGGCGTTTACCGGTTAATTTAACACCAATAATATCAGGTAATCGCATCATAGATGGACGACCAAGCATTACAGTTTCAGCTTCTAAACCACCAACACCAATAGCAATAACACCTAATGCATCAATATGCGGGGTATGACTGTCGGTACCAACACAGGTATCTGGGAAAGCGACACCATCACGTGCTTGAATAACAGGTGACATTTTCTCTAAATTGATTTGATGCATAATACCGTTACCGGCAGGAATAACATCAACATTTTTAAACGCCGTTTTAGTCCATTCAATAAAATGAAAACGTTGTTCATTCCGTCGGTCTTCAATCGAGCGATTCTTGTCAAACGCTTGAGGGTCAAATCCCGGCGCTTCAACAGCCAAGGAGTGATCAACAATTAACTGTGTTGGTACAACAGGGTTAACTTTAGCGGGATCGCCACCTTGATCAGCAATGGCGTCACGAAGACCAGCTAAATCAACTAAGGCGGTTTGACCTAAAATATCATGACAAACAACCCGAGCTGGATACCATGGAAAATCGAGATCTTGTTTAACTTCAATAATTTGCTTTAACGAGTCGGTAAGTGTTGCAGAATCACATTTACGCACTAATTGCTCAGCAAGCACGCGTGAAGTGTAAGGTAATTTGGCGTAAGCACCTGGTTTAATGGCTTCGATCGCTTCACGCGTATCAAAAAAGTCTATGGTCGCGCCTTTTTCTTTATAGCCAGGTAAGGGTTTTCGGTATTGGTAATTCATAAGTTATTCCAGGAAATATCTTCAACAAACTGTAATTAAAAATAAAGGCATTAATTCAACACAGAAAAAATACCTTTATGTAAATCGAATCTAGACCATGTAAGTTCACTTTAGGTCAAGCCGGACAGCAACTTTCATAGTGTACTGTCCGGCTTGCCTTCACTTAAAAATAAGCAACGACGAAATTAAGTTAACTTACAAGTCTCTCCTATCTTTCTGAAATAGGCTGAACCGTACGTGGTTCAGAGCCAGTGTAATCTGCGCTTGGACGGATGATACGGTTGTTCGAGCGCTGCTCCATGACGTGCGCTGCCCACCCCGTTAATCGTGAACAAACGAAAATTGGCGTAAACAGTTTTGTTGGAATGCCCATATAGTTATACGTAGATGCATGGAAGAAATCAGCGTTACAGAATAGCTTTTTGGTATCCCACATGAACTCTTCACACGCTACTGAAATGTCATATAAAGAGGTATCACCATTCTCAGCGGCTAATTTTTCAGACCATGCTTTGATCACCGTATTACGGGGATCTGAGGTGCGGTAAATGGCGTGGCCAAAACCCATTATTTTTTCTTTACGCGCTAACATGCCTGCCATTTGCTCTTTAGCATCTGCAGGTGACTTGAATTTTTCAATCATGTCCATTGCTGCTTCGTTAGCACCACCGTGCAGTGGCCCACGTAAGGTACCAATTGCACCTGTGATACATGAAAACATATCAGATAATGTTGATGCACACACACGCGCAGTAAATGTTGACGCATTAAACTCATGCTCTGCGTATAAAATCAATGAAACATCCATTACACGTTTATGTTGCTCTGAAGGTGCTTGTTGATTTAATAAACGTAAGAAGTGACCACCTAAGGAGTCTTCATCGGTCATACAGTCAATTTCAATACCGTCATGTGAGAATTTATACCAATAACACATGATTGCAGGGAAAGCGGCTAACAAACGGTTTGCGGCTTGATTTTGCTCAGAAAAGTCATTTTCAGGTTCAATATTACCTAAAATAGAACAACCCGTACGCATCACATCCATAGGGTGAGCATCTTTAGGGATAAGTTTTAATACTGCTTTTACTGCTGCTGGTAAGTCGCGCATGGACTTTAATTCAGTCTTGTATGAATCTAATTGCGCTTGGTTTGGTAATTCACTGTTAAAAAGCAGGTATGCTACTTCTTCAAAGGTTGAATTTTCAGCAAGATCTGCAACATCATAACCACAATAAGTTAAACCTGAGCCTGACTTTCCTACGGTACAAAGGGATGTTTCACCTGCGCTTTGTCCACGTAGTCCTGCGGTATTTTCTGGTTTTTTAGCGACACTTTTCTCTGCTGTTACTTCCGTCATTATGCTTTCCTCATTTGATAATTATTTATAACAATTTGTACTGTTCACGCTACTGATCATATTGGTGCTTATTCTCACTCTCTTGATCTGCAGAATAGTTAATTATTTTTGTGTTTTTTCTTGTGCAAAAAGTGAATCAAGTTTTTGTTCGTAGTCGTGATAACCAAGGTAGTCATATAAGTCCATGCGTGTTTGCATGTTGTCAATTTCTGCTTTTTGATCGCCATCGGCTAGTAAGGTTTTATAAACGGACTCTGCGGCTTTATTCATCGCACGAAATGCTGATAATGGGTAAAGCACCATGGCACAGCCCCACTCTCCTAATTGCTCTTTATTCCAAAGTTCTGTTTGACCAAATTCAGTAATATTGGCAAGAATTGGTACATCAAGGGCTGCTGAAAAGGCACGATAATGTTCTTCGGTTTTTATCGCTTCAGCAAAAATACCATCAGCACCTGCAGCAACATAAGCTTTAGCACGTTCAATAGCAGCTTCTAAGCCTTCTTGTGCAAAAGAGTCTGTACGAGCCATAATAAAGAAATCACTGTCTATACGTGCATCTACCGCAGCTTTAATACGATCAACCATTTCTTGTGTTGATACGATTTCTTTATTTGGACGATGGCCACAACGCTTTTGTGCGACTTGATCTTCCAAATGCACGGCCGCAGCACCGGCTTTTTCCATATCTCGAATGGTTTTAGCAATATTAAACGCCCCACCCCAACCTGTATCAATATCTACCAGTAAAGGTAAACTTGAAGCGCCAGTAATTCTTTGTACGTCAGCGATAACATCATTAAGTGATGTCATGCCTAAATCGGGTAAACCGTATGAGGCATTTGCAACCCCGCCACCCGATAAATAAATAGCTTGGTGGCCAAGTTGCTCTGCCATCATCGCGCAATAAGCGTTTATCGTACCAACGACTTGCAGAGGTTTGTTATTTTCTAGCGCTAGGCGAAATTTCTTACCTGGTGAAATTTGTTGTTTTGACATTTTAGTGTTCCTCAGATTTTTGTGCAGCTTTTTGTAAAGCGATTTTATTCTCGATGTTTTTTCGCGACGCCGCGATATGGCGGCGCATTAATAGCTCGGCAAGCTCACCGTCTCTATCACAGATTGCTTGAATAATATTTGAGTGTTCGGTAAAAGCACGCGTAGCTCTTGGGCTATGCATACCAAACTGACAACGATACATGCGAACTAAGTGATATAACTGATCACAAATAAGATTAATCAGCTGCTGATTATGACTGCCAAGAATCACTTTATAATGAAAATCAACATCCCCCTCTTCTTGGTAATATGACACGCCATCTTGTAATGCTTTATCACCTGCGTGTTTCGCTAGCATATTTTGCATATACGCTATCTCTTCATCCGTCATATTTATCGCTGCTTGTCGACACGCCATGCCTTCAAGTGCTTCTCGAGTAATATATAATTCAAGTAAGCCTTCAATTGTGCAATCAACTACACGTGAACCGACATTTGCTTTACGTTCAATTAGATGACATTTCTCTAAACGATTTAATGCCTCGCGTAAGGTTGAGCGGCTTATTTCATAACGCTTAGCAAGTTCAGGCTCACTGATTTTGCTACCCGCGGCCATATCCCCTTCAACAATGGCATGTTGAAGTTGTTCAAAGACCTTGTCAGCCGTGGTAACTGCAGCTTGTTTGCTTGGATTTTGTAAAAACATAATTTGTCGTATGAACCTAAATAAGAACGTTAACTACAATTGTCGAGTAAGAAGTTATTGTCGACAAACATAACAATATACATCAATAATATCTGAATATATTAATTATTCAAGTAAAATAAAATATAATTGTCGACAATTTATCTTGATACTTTAAGTTTAGTGTAAACTTAAAGTATCGGTTCTGAAGGTAGGAAATGAAGGCTAACTAAAGGCCGTGGAGTAATGGCACTTTAGTTAGTAGTACTTGGTTAGTGATAGTTAATTAAATATTATTGATAGTCTTCGAGGCTTAAATTTTCTTTATTACACACGGTGATTATTGCCGGTTGTTTTGCCAGACGTTTTAAATAACGTGCTAAATGAGGAAAACTCAATGGTGGATTTTCAACTTCATCAGCCCATATCAGCAACATAAATAAAAAATAATCACAGACAGTTATTTTGTCACCAAGTAAGTATGATTGTTCATTTTTTGCTAATTGATCATTTAATAATGACAGTGATTGCTCAATAAGCCCTTGCTGTGCATGAATAATTTCAGTCGAAGTTTTGCCATTAGCACAATGTTTTTCTGGATAAAAATAAACCATTAATTCCGCTTGGAGCGTATTAGTTAAATACATCATCCATTGATAAAACAAGGGTCTATTAGCATCGCCTACCGGTGGAATTAATTGTAAATTAGGGTGCATATCAGCAAGGTGAATACAAATTGCGGCACTTTCAAACAGCACAAGGTCTCCCTTAACCAAAGTCGGTATTCTACCGGCAGGATTTAGTGCTAAATACTCTGCTGTCTTTTGTGCTTGGTTTTCTTTATCAACTTTAATCAAACGGTAATCAACTTGAAGTGCTTCAAGTATCATATGAGGGGCCATGCTTGCATTCAGTGGGTAATAGTATAATTGGTACAAAATAAGTCCTAAAAAAGGTTAATCAAAACAGAATTTATCGTTTAATAATCAGTTAGCTATAATATTAGAAAGAGGAATTAGGCTTACTTAAAAATTCAATTTCTTCAGTAGTCGACTCCCTGTTTAAGATAATATTACGGTGTGGATAACGACCAAATCGTTCAATGATTTCTTTATGTTTGAGTTCAAAATCAAGGTTGTTAGCTATGCCATTAGCTTTATAAAGTGCTACTGCTTTTTCGTGAATGACTAATGATTCACTGTGCATAAAAGGCATATACAAAAAACTTTTCTCGATAGGAGTCAGTGTTTTATCGGCGCCGAGCGCAATAGCTTCTTGTGCGAGTGCTAAAGCAATCCCATCATAGAGAAATGCTTGAGGGGTATCTCGATACATGTTCCGTGAGAATTGATCCAATATAATGATTTCGGCGAGTCGGCCTGAAGGAGTTTTACGCCAATGCATTAATTCACATTGTCTTGCGGCTTCATGTACTTGCAAAAATCTATCGGTGATCTCAATATCAAATACGGTATCTTTAGTCCACCAAGAACTCGGCTCTATTTCTTTAAACCAAAAATCTATAACATCTTGAAATATCATTTTATTTCCTTATTTTTTTACGGATATATTTCATTACTGTGGAGTGTTTATCCACACTTAATCGATTTTTCTGCAAAATGATAAGTATTGTTTACTGCCACATACACACTTGAGATGATAGCGCTTGTAGGGACCGTTATCACACCTAAAATCTCATCATTCCAAGCATAAAAGCTGTTATCATTTTTAAGTAAGTTAACAAATTTTAAAACTTTTTTATCTGTTGATAAACCGCATTGGTATTTTGCTTTAATCTCCTTTTCAGGAATAACAACGCAACCTGGCAGTGCCACTAATACTGCAATTAATAAAACAACTACTCTTTTCATCATAACAATCCTTGTTTTTGTCCTAATTTAATAAAATTTTAATTTTACAACTTCATTTTATAATGAGCACTGCTGATATAATTCTAAGGGCAAATCATCTGGATCACTAAAAAAAGTAAATTTTTTACCGGTAAACTCATCGACTCTAATCGGCTCCACTTCAATTCCTTCTTTGATTAAGTACTGACTAACCTGTTCGACACTTTCGACATTAAAAGCTAAATGTCTTAGTCCTTGAGCCTCTGGAAAGCTTGGCCTTTTGGAAGAGTTAGGGAAAGAAAATAACTCGAGTTGACTACCATCAGGTAGTGCTAAATCTAATTTATAAGAATCACGAGTTGCTCTGTAATTTTCTGCTATTATTTCTAAACCCAAAATCCGGGTATAAAAGTCCTTAGATTTTTCATAATCCGAGCAGATAATCGCGACATGATGAATGCCCTTTAACATGTTATATACCCATCCCACTTGAAGATGCTCGTTTCAGGAAACCAGAGCGATTCATAATCAAGATGCATTTTTTATTAATGGTTGTTCCCTTAATTAGAAATTCAGCGCTGAGTATGATTTGCTCTGCTTTCCCCTATGGGCTGGTTTAGAAACGTTTTATGCTACGTTAAATTAATTGAAAATAGAATGACTATTAAACAACTAATAGGCCTTGCCTAAAGACGTTTCTAATTCCAGCTGAATCCTGCATCTTCAAGTCGGATGGGTATATATCCTATCTTTAATCTTTGATAGCGTTGAGTTAAGTCTTTTTTAATCGAGCTAAAGAAGCTTCTGCAGTATCATAGCCGAGCTTGATCATTTCATCTGCCCGATGAAACTCTAAAGTACCACAAGCATTACGCGCTATTTCAACAAAATAGTCCGCAGGGTAAGCTGCTAATTTTTGTCGTGCAATAGTACTTTGCATGGCATCAAATGCTTGGTTGGCAATATCATAAGCGCCCCACTCATTAACACTGTGTTCGACAACGTTACGCTTAAAACGAGCTAAAAAACTGTTCATTTTACTTGCTGGTTGAGTTTCATTACTGCTTTTCTCAGTAATATTAGATTTCACCACACTACCACCGAGATTCACTGCAATAGAAAAGTCAGTATTATCATTAAATATCGGCGCAATAGGTACCGGATTAAGCACCCCCCCATCAATAAGTTCTACGCCTTGATGATGAAAAGGCGTAAAAAACAATGGCAAAGAAATAGATGCCCTAATTGCATCAAATAAATTTCCAGTGCTAAGCCACACTTCTTTTTCATTCGCTATATCAGCAGCAACAGCAGTAAATTTAATCGGTAATTGTTCAATATCGATATCGCCAACTAACTCAGTGAGCGTTGCAATTATTTTGTCTCCTTTAACGAGACCATTTTTTTGCCAAGATAAGTCTAATAAAGTTAAAATATCTACCTTAGTAATATCCCTTACCCATTGCTCGAATAGTTCAAGTTTACCTGCGGCATAGACACCACCAATTAAAGCCCCCATAGAGCAGCCTGAAATTGATGCTATTTCATAACCCTGCTCTTCTAACCAGTGTATGACACCAATATGTGCTAAACCTCTTGCGCCTCCACTACCTAAAACAAGCGAAATGGAGATTCTTTTATCGACTGATTTTATATTAGCCAAAATAGTAACCTCTTCTATGCAAACAGTTAATACAAATCAGAAAGGTTGCTTTTCATGGGACGGTAGGTCTACAGGGAGCTTGAACCATGCTTGTTTCTCGCTAGTCCAAATATGCATACTTGGTTGTATGACTCTACTGTCTTCTAAGGTACTCGGTTTTAACTTTATTTTATCAGGATAAATTGGGTTAAAATGATAAATACGATTTCCACAACCTGGACAAAATTTAGCGCCATTGGTATTACCGTTATCAGCTAAGCGACTCCAGCTCGACATTTCTCCAGAAAATTCTATATCTGTAACGTTAACTACCGCAGTAATACTAAAAGCACTTGTTGATAGTTTTTGACACTGACGGCAATGGCAAGCAGCAATCATCAGTGGCGGCGCTAATAATTGATAGGTCACTTGTCCACATTGACAAGAGCCTTTAATGGGATAATTAATTTCGCTCACGTTAATTCCTTTTTATATTTTAACCAGACATCAATGAGATATGAGTCAATTTGAGGTTACACTATAAAGTGAAAAGCAAACGCTGCCAACGGGAATGTAACAACTAATACCATTTTCATTAAGTTTGTGATCTTGTTGTGCTTAGGAAAAATAAAATCATGGCAAGGCGATTTAGCAATAGCTGGCTTATGTGGATTGAGAGCAACGCGGCCTTGGATTATTTTAACCCGCACAAGTGGGCAATAATTTAATGACATTGGTATAAGCACTAAAACTGTTCACTAAATGAAAAGCAAAAAAAAACCCACGCAATATTGACATATTGCGTGGGTTTTCTCGTATAGTTCACTGTTCTTTTACTTAATCAAAAAAAGTGGCATCCCTAAGGGGATTCGAACCCCTGTTACCGCCGTGAAAGGGCGGTGTCCTAGGCCTCTAGACGATAGGGACACTGATTGAATTAGCTAATGCCAAGTCATTTCAAACTATCTAGCAGATTACTCTGCTGAATTAATTAGACCAGACTTCAATAATAGAAGCTTTATCATAAAAGACAAGCTGGACAACTAAAACTCTAAACTCTTATTTCTCAGTAATAAGATAACTGTAATGCTCCTTCTATGTATTCCTTTAAATAAAGAAATAAGAAGTGGCATCCCTAAGGGGATTCGAACCCCTGTTACCGCCGTGAAAGGGCGGTGTCCTAGGCCTCTAGACGATAGGGACACAATATTTAGCTAATTCGCTAAATTAGAACATACTTAATTTTTTATAAGTTTAAGTAACTTAGCTTCTCTTTCGAGAAAATGCTCCTTCTGTGTATTCCTTTTAATGAATAAAGAAACGAGAAGTGGCATCCCTAAGGGGATTCGAACCCCTGTTACCGCCGTGAAAGGGCGGTGTCCTAGGCCTCTAGACGATAGGGACACAATATTTAGCTAATCGCTAAATTAGAACATACTTATAAGTTTAAGTAACTTAGCTTCTCTTTCGAGAAAATGCTCCTTCTATGTATTCCTTTAAATAAAGAAATGAGAAGTGGCATCCCTAAGGGGATTCGAACCCCTGTTACCGCCGTGAAAGGGCGGTGTCCTAGGCCTCTAGACGATAGGGACACAATATTTAGCTAATCGCTAAATTAGAACAT
>MAAB01029582.1_pt1 | contig 65678 bp, 47 predicted proteins | sample 1115991 | NCBI WGS metagenome assembly MAAB01 (sample SAMN04961124, study PRJNA320927) | seawater metagenome | isolation source: sample BD02T18 sea water enriched with oil for 18 days | place: USA:Gulf of Mexico | collected 2013-07-27
TTCGATTCTGGTATCCGCCTCCATTTTGTGCCCGGGTGGTGGAATTGGTAGACACAAGGGATTTAAAATCCCTCGCCGAAAAGCGTGCCGGTTCAAGTCCGGCTCCGGGTACCATTCCTAACGATGATGGGAAGTAAAAGTAAAGCTCTCATGAAGCGGCTGTAGCTCAGCTGGTAGAGCATCACGTTGCCAACGTGAATGTCACGAGTTCGAGTCTCGTTAGCCGCTCCAATTTTCAACTGGCAAGTTGAAGGAAGTTTTATCAAGTAAAAGTAGTAAGTGAAGATTAATTTCTACGAAGCGGCTGTAGCTCAGCTGGTAGAGCATCACGTTGCCAACGTGAATGTCACGAGTTCGAGTCTCGTTAGCCGCTCCAAATTTCACTAAAAGAATAAGTAGGTTACCAATACCTACTATAAAAAACTCCCTTTATCTTTTAGATAACTATGCCCGGGTGGTGGAATTGGTAGACACAAGGGATTTAAAATCCCTCGCCGAAAAGCGTGCCGGTTCAAGTCCGGCTCCGGGTACCATTTATTAAAAAGTAAAGTTTGTACAAGTATCATCTCTACGAAGCGGCTGTAGCTCAGCTGGTAGAGCATCACGTTGCCAACGTGAATGTCACGAGTTCGAGTCTCGTTAGCCGCTCCAATTTTTGTAAAAAGTTCAACGTAGGTTTCCAATGTCCTACGCTAAAAAAAATTACCCTTATCTTTGATTTTTATCATAAGAAAAATGCCCGGGTGGTGGAATTGGTAGACACAAGGGATTTAAAATCCCTCGCCGAAAAGCGTGCCGGTTCAAGTCCGGCTCCGGGTACCATTTATAATAAAACTCTTCAGTTATTCCAAATAAATTTACTTTCTCATATATTAAGTTAACTGTATCTTTGAAAATTATCTTTCATGTTATTTAACTCTTTATAGTTTTACCTTACCTTGATAAACATAATCACTCCATTTTTTGCTTTGCATTGATTTTAAACTCCCCATAACGATAAGAATCTATCGTTTCATTTTACACACAATACGCTGGTTAAAGCGCTCTCTAAGTTGTAATACTATTTTGATAGTATGACACCAACATTATGTTTTATATCTCTCAATAAAAAAACAATGAATAAGTTTTAATAATAACCTGCTAAAGTGATAACTTATCTCAATGAATAAGACAAGTATGTCATTAATTTTTAAAAGGATACGTTATGTATGTGATGAGTCTTTTGTTTCGATATCTACTATTATTCAGTTTTATTTTAATGATATTTTTTTCTGAAAGTGTTCATGCGAAAAAAAAGTATACTATTTACCTTGATGCGGACTTTAGTGGTGCTAGTGCGTCAAGTTTGGCCATAGAGCAAGGTATTACCACCGCGCTAGCTGAAGTTGGCAACCACATACAAGGGTTCGAATTTGAAATCGCTTTAAAAGACCATAGAGCAAACTCATTGCGCAGCCGGCGTAATTTGGAAGCCTTTTTAGCCGATGAACAAGCGATAATGGTTTTTTCTGGTCTACATTCGCCTCCTTTGTTAGCCAACAAATCCTTTATTAATGATAATAGTATTTTACTATTAGACCCTTGGGCAGCTGCTGGGCCAATAACTCGAAGCGCTTCAGAGAATAATTGGATATTTCGTTTATCTATTGATGATAGTAATGCAGGTAGATATATAAGTAATAAAGCTATTGAGCAAGGTTTTAGTAAGCCCTATTTATTATTAGAGGATACTGGCTGGGGCCGTTCGAATGAAAAAACAATGACTCAAGCCTTAAAGGAATCATCAATAAAAACTGCTGGTGTATCTTGGTTTAATTGGGGAGTCGGGCAGAATCATGCCAAGGTTTTACTGCGAGATATCAAAGCCAGTGGTGCGGATGTTATCTTTTTTGTTGGTAATTCAGCAGAAGGAGCGACATTTATAAATGCTATGGTGGAATTGCCTCAAAGTACTCATTTACCTATTCGCAGTCATTGGGGTATTACGGGGGGAGACTTTACTAATAAAGTTACTGCGAGTCTGCGTAAGCAAATTGACTTACAATTTATCCAAACAAACTTCTCATTCATCAGTGACAACTTATCTGTATTTGCTAAAAGTGTATTAGCAACGGCAATTAAGTCAAATAGCAATATACAACAGTCAGCAGATATTAAAGCTCAAACTGGTTTTATTCATGCTTATGATCTTACTAAAATTGTCATTTCGGCTATCAATCAAGTTAAATTAACGGGTAATCGACAGCAAGATAAGGACTTAGTCCATCACGCATTAGAGCATTTAGAGCAACCAGTTAAAGGGTTGCTAAAAACGTACCAGCGACCGTTTACGCCTTATAGTGCGGCTCAGCTTAATGCTCATGAAGCCTTGACTATGGCAGAGTATGCCATGGGAGAGTATACCTCTAACAATGAGATAAATTTGCTTAACTCATTAGGAAATAATCAGTAAAGTAACATTAACGAAAGTATCGAGTAAAATAAATGATTAAAAGCACAGTCTCTTTTGCTTTAGCAAGGTTTGTTTTTATTAGCTGCGTCAGCTTAGCGGTGATTTTTACCAGTTTAGTGAGTACTCATGTTGTTGAACTTATTAATACAGAGTATGAGAAAATTGCCAAAGGAGAGATTAATGCGTTAAATAACAGTTATCGTCTGTTTCTTAATCATCATTTAATTTTACTGAAAGAACAATCTCAAGAATCACTCTTTGTACAAGGCATAATGCAGCCTAAAAGAAACATAGGGAAAATAAAAGATTATATGTCAGATCTAACTTTATTAGGTCTCAAATATGATGAAACCCTGCTTGATTTCGAAGGGACTACACTGCACTCCACCGCAAAAAGTAAAACTAATTACAAAGAATTTCATTGGGTTAAAGCGTTACTTAATGAAAAAAAGGCTAGTTCTATTCAAGTTTTAACTATCGAGGGAAAGTATTTTTGGTGTATTGCATTCCCTGTCATTTATAACAAACAGGTTGAAGGTGTTTTATTAGCTAATATTCCTTTAGAAACAATCCTTGCCAATCAATTAGATGTTGAGATTCTTGATGGTCTAATGATTGAAGTTATGAAGGGTAGCCAATCCATTGCTAAATTTGGTAAACAGGCTATTGGTAGTAAGCAAATAATACATTGGCGAGATGCCGGAGTTAGCTTTAACTTTACTGTTGATGAAGCATATAGAAATAAGGCACTGTCTGACTTAGTTATTCAACTGGGCATTTACATTATTCTTGCAATAATATTAACGACATTATTGGCCTATTTTTATGGTTATCGCTATTTTGTAAAGCCTATTCTTGCTCTTTCCCAGTTGACTTCAAGTCTTGAGCAAGGTCATGAGCCAGATGCTTTGCAAGGCGATTTAAGGTTTATGGAATTTGCGAATTTGTTTAACCAATTTAATCTCATGAGCGAAAAGGTAGCTCTGCGTGAACGTGCGTTAAAAGAAAGTTATGAAAAATTGTCAAACATTAATGAAGAGTTGAAGCACAGTGAATCACAATTAGTTCAATCTGAAAAAATGGCGAGTATTGGAGTACTGGCTGCTGGCGTTGCCCATGAAATCAATAATCCCATTGGTTTTATCAGAAGTAACTTAGAAGTACTTGAAGAGTATTTTTCTGATATTGAAAAATATTATCAAGAATTTAACGCTACGCTTGCGAGTGATAAAGATAAAGAAAATCATAAAAAACTAGCTAAAAAGTATGAGTTAGAGTTTTTGTTTGATGATTCACCACCATTAATTAAAAGTAGCATTTCAGGTGTTGATCGAGTCTCTGAGATTGTTAAAAATTTAAAAACCTTCGCTCGTATTGATCAGGTAGATAAAGCACTGACCGACATCAATGAAGGATTAAGTGCGACTTTGAACATGGCTCACAATGAACTTAAATACAAATGTAAAGTGCATGTAGATCTACAAAACTTGCCACGAGTACATGTATTTCCGGGTAAGTTAAATCAAGTATTTATGAACTTATTGATTAATGCAGGACAATCCATAACAGATAAAGGAGATATATTTATTAGAACATTTGTTGAAGACGGTAACATTGTTATTGAAATAGAAGACACCGGAAGTGGTATAGAGTCTGCGGATATAGGGCAAATATTTACTCCTTTTTATACCAGTAAACCGATTGGTCAGGGTACTGGATTAGGTTTGTCGATTAGCCATCAAATAATTGAACAGCATAATGGTAAAATAACGGTGAAATCAGAGGTAGGTAAGGGGAGTTGTTTTTCTGTTCACATTCCTATTAGTTGAACCAAGGCACTAATTGCCACCTTTATCAGAGTTAACGATAACTATGAGCTGTGATTTCAACTGGTCAATGAATACACTCTATTCTTAGTTAAAAAGAAAGGAGTGTTATAATGGTTCATCGAAATAAAAGATAAATAATGGCGGAGTATGAAATCTAACGATTGATTCCATACTTTAGACTTTAGGAGAAATGACGTATATTCTTCCTATACTCCACCTGCTCGCTCTTATTGTCAATTTGCCCCAGTAATTGCTCTAGCACACAGCGGCGCTGCACCAGACCGACCACTTTGCCTTCCTCAACCACCGGCAGTACTCGGCGATTGTTATGCAGGAATTTCTCCGCAACATCAACCAAGTTAGTATTGGCACCGATTGATTCGACTTCGGTTGTCATCCTATCGCGAACTAACTCGCCGATGGTCGAGAAGTAGCCTCCCATCAACGCGCCGCGCATACAGTCAGCTTCTGACAGAAAACCGATTAGATTGTTGTCGGCATCAACCACCGGTGCACCGGACATACTGGCGGTTAGCAGCTGGCGCAGGGCTACGATCACCCCGCTATCGGGGCGAAATGATAACGGTGAACGGTCCATGATGGTTTCAGCGGTGATGGTCTGCATATTAGGCTCCAGAAGCGGTGGGTCGCTCGTTTGTGTATTGTTGATTGTTATTTGTTGTCGAATGATATAAAGCAACAGCTGTGCCATCTATTGCATAAAAAAATAACTGTTTCATTACAATAGGTTAGTTTTTTATATGACAAAAAAATAACCACTGTCTGGTTATGTATCGCTGTTACTGGCTTGAACGGGTCTTCTTTGCACCGAAATGGTGCGGTCCGCCGAGGCGTGCATGCGGGGAGTAGGGAAAATCAGTTGACCTAAAGATAAGCCATGCTCAAATGCGGACTCATGGCACTTTATAGTCATGCCAAAGAAATTGCGTGAACGTCCGCTATCAGGAGACTGTTAATTTAATGCGCTTGCTCAGTTGTGTCCGCTCAAGATCAAAGTTAACTTAAGTTTTTTAAAAGATACTTTCGTACCTAAACGTAATAATTCCAGTTTCCGAGTTTATTTAACGGCTTCCAACGTTAATTAGACCCCACAGTCTATGTAAATTAAATGTTTTCATTCGACAGTCACCGATTTTGCTAAGTTTCTTGGTTGATCAATATTTTTTCCTAGTATTTTAGCCGAATATAAGGCAAGTAATTGCATGGGCACAACGCTTACTATAGGTAGTATGGATTCAGGTATTTCTGGTACTTCAAAGAATTCATCTTCTTGTATGCTGATGTGGTCTCTAATACTGCTATCGCCGATGATAAATAGTGGAGCATTTCGGGCCTGTACCTCTTGAATGTTTGAAAGCAACTTGTCTGTCAGGCTATTTTTAGGTGCAAGTACCACAACTGGCATCTGATTATCTAGTAAAGCTATCGGTCCATGTTTTAATTCACCTGCGGCATAAGCTTCGGCGTGAATATAACTAATTTCTTTTAATTTTAATGCGCCTTCTTGTGCAATAGCGGTTAGCGCACCACGACCAATAAACAGGATGTTTGAATAATCAGATAACTTTTTAGCCATTACTTTCATCTCATTGCAGCGCTGTAAAACCTTTTCTATGATATGAGGCAATTGCATGAAATTTACCTCGAGCTGCTTTACTACATCCCGCTCTATAAATGCTCTTTGTTTTGCTGCTTCAATAGCCAAGTTATAAAACACTGCTAATTGACAGGTAAATGCTTTAGTAGAAGCGACTCCTATTTCAGGTCCAGCATAAATCTCAAAGGTGAATTTTGCCTCTCGCGCTATAGTACTATTGGCCACATTAACTAATGCAAGTGTTTGAGAATTTTTACTTTTTGCATATCTTAATGCTGCTAGAGTATCAGCTGTCTCTCCCGATTGAGAGACAAAAAGGGTCAATTCATTATCGATAATAATAGGTGAGCGATAGCGATATTCTGAAGCAATATCTATTTCTACTAAAATATTTGCGTATTTTTCAAACCAACATTTTGCTACAGAAGCTGCATAATAGGAGGTACCACAAGCAATAATGGTTATTTTATTTAACGTTTTAAAATTAAGTGTTGAGTATTTTTCGGCGTGATTATTAACCGATATTCTTTTAAGCAAATCTACTTGTTCAAAAATTTCTTTTTCCATGTATGAGCCGTGTTGTCCTTTTGATATTACTTTGGCGCTATGATTGTTACTAATATAGTGAATCTTCTGACCGACAGAGCTACTACATCGTTTTATTTCATGCGTATTTAGTTTTATTAACTCATTGTCTTCGGGATAGTAAATTTTCGAGCAATCAGTGCTTAAAGCCATGGCATCTGACGCGATATAGGCACTATTATGACCTTCTGCTATCACTAACGGACTGTCTTGCTTAATTGCGTAGATATTACTACTCGAGCCATTAATTAACACGCCTAGGGCGTAACTTCCCTTTAATTGTGCGATAGTTTTTTCTATAGCCTCTTCTTGAGACATTTCTTGAGTAAGGTAGTGATTGATTAAATGCGGCACAACTTCACTGTCAGTAGAACTATTAAAGTGATGACCCCATTGAAGTAATTGTTGTTTAAGCTGTAGGTAGTTTTCGATAATACCATTATGTACAACAGAGACTTGGCCACATTGATGAGGATGAGCGTTAGTGACATTAGCTCTGCCATGTGTTGCCCAACGGGTATGCCCGATACAGCAGTCACCCATAGGAGGTTGGACTGATAACCTTTGCTTTAAATTATTAAGCCTCCCTTGAGCTTTGAATGTTTGGATTTTATTATCTGATAAAATTGAAATACCTGAGGAGTCATACCCTCTATACTCTAATCTAGCTAAGCCTTCTATTACAGGTTCTATTGCTGATTTTGCGACTGCTCCAATAATTCCACACATAACAAGTTCCTTTTAATATTAATCTCTATTTATGTATAAGGGTATCTCTGCAGTTATCAGGCCAAATAATATATCTAAGTATAATCAATGCGTTGTGTATTAACTTCACAATAAAATTGCATTTTACAAAAGTGTTTGGCTATTTGGGAATGCATTTAATAATGTGAGAGTAGCAATATAAGTTACAATATTGTTGTGCTGACAGTTTAGCTTGTTGAGAAATTTTTAATAATAGTGCGGGATCATCGACTAACCGAGTTAAGGCTTGAATTAAACTTTCCATATTATTTGGCGTATATTTCACACAATCGTATCCATCAGTGAGGTGTTGATCCCAATAGGCACTGTCAGTGGGGATTACGATAGCTAATCCAGCTGCCATTGACTCTAAAATAGATAGCCCATAAGCCTCACTTTTAGAGGTAGAGATGAATAATGATGAGTTAGCGCGAAGGTCATTTAATTTTTTTGCTTTTAAATACCAGTGAATATTTTTAACTGTATCAAGGGTATCTATATTTAAATAAGTATTACTTTGTGGCTCAATATAACAAAGGTTCGCAAAGTATTTATCCGTGTTTTCATGGGGATTATTTAGTTTGGCCAGCGCATTGATAAAAAACTCTACACGTTTCCATCTTAATAAAGAGGCGGTCCATAGAAAACTAATTTGATTATTACTTTCTTGTCGTTTATTTGTTGGGCTATTAAGATCATTTACAAAAGGTATAAAGTTTTGCTTTGTCATATCGTTATCAATATAGTTATGCTGCGATTCTAATACTGGCAAAATGGGGTGGTAAGTTGATGGTAAATAAAACAGCTGACTTGCCCGCTTTAAACCAAAATTTTCAATCCTAGAGTTTGCAGTATTACATTGAATTAGTTGTATGATTTCTATGTGAACCAGTTCACTTAGTAAGTAAAGAGAAAAATCAGCGCTCGGCCCAGAAAAACCAATGATTTTTCTGAATCTTTGTAATTTCATCATATTTGAGATCAGTGAAAATAAATAGATAATATGTTTGATAAAATAAAATATGCCACTTGTTTTATTTTGTAAAAAGTGAGGAGAAAATAACTTCACGAGGTGAACATTGCTATTGCACCATGACTCTTCATCATTTGAAATAACCCATACATCAATGCTGCTAGGTAGTTCAGCGACTATTGTTTTCATTACTGTTTTAGTCAAATCCTTATGTGGTACAGGATCATAAATTAACACCCGTTTAATCATGACTTTTCCCCATGAAAATCTCAACGCCAAGTGTTTCTCGTTTTTACTAGGGTCTGTTGATCTTTCGCGGTTAAATTTTGTTCGAGATAAAAGCGTTTTAATCGCGGCGAGTAGTGTTTAGCCTAGTCACTCTAAGCAAATACTACTCAACAATGAGTAAGACGCTTTTAGCCGAATCCTTCGGACAGCGTTTGTTGGTCATTTTTACGGCGTTATCGCCTTTTTGTGTGGAACAACCACATGACAAAGGCTCTGCCTTGTATAAATACCCAACAAACCGCTGCAAAAACAATCTCGAAAGATTAACAGACCCTAATAAAAGCATTATTTTTATTTTAGCCTGTAAATCTTTAGTTTGCTTAAATTTTTGACTGATTTCACGGTGCTATAAACTCTGATAAGCAAGTTCAAGTGCGAACAAACTTTGCTTTAAATACAATTTATATTGATATTTTTTGTACATTTTTAGTGATATTACTTCATAAATTAAGCGATTTAATGATAGGCCTGAGTTCGTATACCAGAACGTCAGAATGCTAAGGTAAGATTAACAATGCTCTCCCTAGCAATGTCTGGTTTATTATTACTTGTTGTGTTGCTATGACACTATTCAGTGGAGTCATTGGGTTAATACTAATACTAATACTAAAGCTATTTGTGATTAAATGCGGCATCAAAATTAGGGAGCGTTACAACGTCACCAGCAATCAGATTTTTGATATGAATGTTGCCAATTCTAACTCTTACCAGTCTTAATGTGGCAAAACCTACAGCAGCGGTCATTTTTCTTATTTGACGGTTCTTACCTTCTCCGAGAGTTATAGAAATCCAGCTAGTAGGGCCATGTCTCGGATCGCGGATTTTGCGACTTCGATCAGGGAGTTTCGGTGCACAGTCAAGCTTGAATACTTTACAAGGCAAGGTTTGATATTTAGTACCGTTAATGCCAATTTCAATACCATTTTCCAGGCGAGCTATTGCTTGTACAGTGATCGTTCCATCAACTTGCACGTAGTATTCTTTTTCAATGCCTTTGTTTCTTATTTGGTAGCTCATCATGCCGTCAGTAGTGAGTAACAATAAACCTTCAGAGTCGTGATCTAACCGCCCAATAGCCATGGTTTTATCAGGGAAGTTGAATAGCTCACCAAGTAGAGGTTTTTTCTTCCGAGATTCGGGTACAAACTGACTTAAAAAACCATAGGGTTTGAATATTTTAAAGTGTTGGTGAATTCGGCTAGGTTCAGCGAGTTTATCTAAGGCAGTTTGGTTAGTATTTGGCTTTAACATGGCTTTTATCGTCTGGTCTAAATGCTATCACATTCTATTATTGGTCTAAATTAGGTGTACGGCATTTGATAAATACTAAGGCTGAGTAAACAGACTATCAATTCATTGGTTCTTAAGTCTTATAGAAGCGACGGTTCATTCTTGTAATTGAAATAATAAGTAAAGACTCTTTTGGCAAATAGTGATGCTACAGGCATGTCAATAATCAATGTATTCAAAACCTATAAAAGGAGATTTATTCAACTACTCTCTGTAAACAACGACCTCTAGGTTCATCGCCTTTATAAAGGACAATGTCAGAATGCAGAAATTCTGCCGCTTCTGCTGAACCTTTCACTTTGGAAGCGCTGCGGGCTAACATTTCTGATTCAAATTTAGTTAATACACTTTCTCTTATTCCTGTCTCCCGCCATTGAGATAAGGGTCTACATTCTTTAACTATGCCACGAGCCAACGCAAGTGCATCTAATAAAGCTTGATTTGCCCCTTGACCTTTAAAAGGACTCATGGGGTGAGCAGCATCGCCGATCAACGTCACTTGCGCTGCTTTTGATAATAACTCAGGCTCAAGTAGCGCTCTGTCGTATACCGGGTAGCCTGAAACTTGGGCTTCTAGTGTTGCTGATAAAATCTGAGGAATGGGGGCGTGCCACTGACAGCGACTATAGGCTTCTTCTTTAAGGGCTTTAGGTCCAAGGGCGCTTAATGCTTTAGCCTCTGCTTCTGGCATAGGAAAGCTGAGCTGCCACATTACCGAGTCTGATGTATAAGGCATCATGTATATCCGCTCATGGCCATTGGCGGTTTGAAATACTGTCGCTGAGTCTAGTAAAGAACTTTCAAGCTCACCTAGATCTGCCAAAGGACAAATACCTAAGATAACAATGCAACCTAGATATTGTAGAGGGCTTGCCTCTTCACCAATTAATAACTTTCTTACTGTGCTGCGAATACCATCCGCTCCTACGACAATATCTGCCTTGACGTTTTTTATTGCTTCTATACCTTCAACCTGAAAACTCAGATCAACAGTTCCACCCTCGCATTTTTTATAATCGACTAACTGGTGCCCCCACTGTACCTTATCATGTCCACCGAGTTGCTCAAGCAAAGCTAAGCGCAATGACTGCCGTGCGATATGCACATTTCTGCGTTTGACCGAGGATTTGATATCACAAGGTAGCCACTTTCTGATGCCCCATTCTCCAATTTTTTCACCGTCGGTGGTATGAACAACATGTCTTGTCGAAATCAGTCCATCTTTTAAAGAAAAAATACCTAACCCTTCGATCGCCTTGCTGGCTTGTTGCAAGGTGAGTCCATAACCCTGAGAGCGAGCATCGAAGCTGCTATCGCGTTCATAGAGAGTATAAGGGATCCCACGGTGAGAACATGCTACCGCTAAAGCCACTCCACCAATGCCGCCACCAATAATAGCTACATGAGGGTAGTGCTCAGTATTTGTTATAGCCATGCTAGCGGAGCGAGTTAAACCAGAACCGCTACAGTTCACACAGTCATAAAGGTGACCCTTAGGTCGAACAGGAGCTATTCCTTTGTAATTTGTTTTTTCAAATTGCTGTAAATCTCGTTGGAAACGTAATCTTACTTTCTTACGAAGGCGCATGCTTTTTTTGCCGCGTCCTTGACACTCCTGACAAGTAGTCCAGTGAATAGCTTCATTTTTCAACTTTTCTACTTCCTCTTTAAAAAAATAAATTGTTAACCAATGTCCAATAAAGTGGCAGCTAGGCTAATAGTAATGTTATGACTTTGGCGCTTATTATCCCGTAAAATTCATAACTAGGATTTGATCCAACATATAAAAGAGCTTATTGAGTTATTAAATTATAACTGCCTGTAATTAATGGTATTTGTTAACCATTGAGTGGTTTGTTGTATCCATGAAAGACCATAAAGGCCAACTAAATGTTTTGGCTTTAATTTGCAACGAGGATCTGACAACAAGGTTCTTGCTTTAGCAAAGTTCCCATTACCAATATTAAGTTTTGCTAGGTGGCATAAATGCGCAGCGCTATATTTTAGCATATCCCTAGCACTCTTTCCTCTGCTATCTTTTCTGGCTTCTTTCGTTATACGAATGCTGAAACCACATTCCTTTGTAGGAACATTCATTTTACTGGCTTGGTTTTGTGCATCTTTATGATAAAGAGAGTGAATGTTTGGTGAATAGGCAATAGGTGTGCTTAAAGCAACACGACAAAATAAGTCTTGATCTTCACCAATTGGTTCATTAAGTGGGAAACCACCAATGGACATAAAGAATGAACGCTGAATGACCATAGAGGACATGGTAAAAGGTAAGTCTCCTCGGGAAGCGACACTAAAATAGTCATCCAATATTACACCTTCAGGGTTAGTATTCTCTAGCTTAATTTTAGCATCACAATAGTTACCTTGAGATTCGACTATTTGATAGCGAGTAGCAAAAAATTTTGCTTGTGGGAATTTAACAATTAAGCGAGCAACTTCGTCTAAAAATAAAGGTAACCATTGGTCATCTGCATCTAAAAAGGCAACATAATCATGGCTGGCCAAGGCTACACCATTATTTCGAGCCGCCGATACCCCTTGGTTTTTTTGATGAACCAGAGTTACATTCTTTATGTTCGCCTCTTTGACAAGGGCAGGACCTTCATCTGTAGAACCATCGTCAATCACAATGATTTCTGCTGCAGGATACTTCTGCCACTCGACACTTTGCAGCGTTCTTAAAATATGTTCTGCTTTATTAAATAGTGGAATAATTACGGTAAAATTTAAGTTGTTCATTTTGAATACTCCAGTTAGATAAAGAATTTTTTAATGCTTTATTTATTGGTAAAGACGGTTGCTGAAATCTAGTTGAAATACCAAGAGTTATTTGCGAAACGATTTTTTCAATATTTAAGCTAAGTAAATCTACTCTATAGTTTTCTGGCATGCCCACTTCATCACACCAGCCTTCGCACTTGCTATGATAATTAATTGATAAAACGGGAGTGTTTGCTAAATAACCCAAAATAGCACCGTGTAAACGCATACTTATGATAGCTTTGTAGCCTGAAAGTTGATTAAGTAAAATAATTGGGTTTGGCTCATACTTTTTAATGCACACCGGAATGTACTTATCGAGTAAGCGGGTAATAATAGTGTTATTGATTTTCCAATCACCTAACTTTTTATGCCCGTTAAACTCAATTAGCGTGATAGGCTCACCAGTTTTAGCATAAAGTTTGGTAATTAATTGCACAAATTGTTCTACTCGTTTTTCTTCTTCGAATTGATCGGTATTACCCATGGCATCGATGGCAACTGAGCATAAGGTTAAGGCAATACCTTTGCGTTCTTTAGTTGGTGCTTTGTATTGTTTCGAGCATAATAACAATGGCGCTAAGTCAAAAGTTTTATGAACATTTGCATTAGGCGCAATAGATTGTGCTATGTCTAAACTTGCATGATCTCTTACACCCACGTAGCCACATTCATCCAAAAATTTTGCACAAGATTTTTCAGCCATTACAGAGTTAAATGGGCCGATTCCAATACCGACGGCTAAGCTTTTTTTCTGGTTAGCTAAAGACATTAGCTGTCTTTTAAGGTTGATGTCGTGCTCGCTATGTAAAACTGATCCGCCCCCAAAGATAATACGTTTACTTTGAATGGCCGTTTTATAATGCAGTAACCTATTTTGTCCAGGAAATTGCTGAGTAAACTTAAGAGGAAGTTGGTTATCGCTTTGGGTTTCTCTGGTGTAATCACCATATAAGCCTACTTTAGTGTTGCTACATCCTAGAATGTTTTTAGCTGCCCATGCCGTGGCGTACATTAGGGCGTCATCTCCGCTATTTCGCATACCGTAATAGCCAACCAAATAAGCATCATATTTCTTAAACATAGTTTTCTCCTGATTTTAATGGGTTTAGTGCAATACCAATCCAAATTAGTGCTGGCCAGTAAATAAAACTTAAAATTTCTAAGTTTTCGAAAAATGAGTAACAGATAAAGACAACAAGCATTAATGCTGCGGTATAACAAACTTGGCTTTTCAGGCTGTGCCAAAACAAATAAATACAGGTAAAAGTTAATGGGATTGCTAGTGCTAATAGACCAACGATACCTTTTACAAATAACAAACCATACCAAGTGTGATGTGAGCCAATCGGCATTCCTTCAACAATTTTAGGCCCTCTCTCGACGATACCATGTCCCCAAATTGGTGCTTCAGACTCCCAGCGCTGTAGTGCTAATACTTCTAACGTTTTACGTACGCGAGTTGATTCAGGGCGTGAAGCTTTGATATCTGCATAGCTATTGCTTAACCAGTTAAATAAAGGCTCGCCTAATAATGTTATGGCAGGAATTATTAAGCCCATGAGGATTAATAACATTGGATTTTTAAAATGTTTATGTAAGAAACATAGTGGGGTTAAGGCAATATAAATAACCCATCCAGCACGTGATTGGGACAGCAAAGACATAACAAAGCTACCTAATAAGCCGGTATTTCTCCAAAAATTATCTTTTTCTTGACATGTAAAAATTAAAAATATGCAGGCCATAAAACCTGCTGCTGGTGCCCAAGGGGTAAAAAATCTCCAACGGCCTGCCCCTGTTTCAGGGTTTAAGCCGAACAAACTGACTGTGAAAAAGGTTTCGCCTGGGCCACCAATAACTTTTAACGGTGAAACAAATAGGTCACCATGAACACCGGCCAAATAAAAAGCAATGGTGACAAGCGCAAAAATTAATGAATGAAATGAAACTATGCAGACAGCTCTTACGATTAATTGCGGTTTTATATCAACAAATGTCCCAATGAGTAAAAATAATGGCATAAGGGCCCAACCTTTTGCCCAACCAATAGATGATTTAATCGTTTTAGCAATGCCTAAATCCCAATTTGAATGGCCAATAAGTAACGCTAATAACATAAATAGACCGCCAAGCACCCATAACCAAACAATGGCAGGTATGACTGATGACTTATCTTTACCATTTACGTACCAACGTAATAACACTACGGCGAATATCATCCAACCTAGTACTGAACCCATAATGTAAAGACCACCAAAAGCGAAGAACGGATAGGTCAACGTTAGGCCAAACCAGATCAGTCTTTCTTCTGTAGAATTTGGAATGAATTGCTTCGTTGTCATAAGAGCATAAGTCCAATAGTGAGTAATACAAAGGCCGTTTTAAAAGCATTATGCTATGGCAGCTTACTTTATTATTTGCCTAAAATATTATTGTTACTCTTTGTGTTGCTAAAGGTATGCCAAACTTAAGGTTAAATTACAGTTTGTTGATATTAAAGAAGTATTTTGATTACTAGGGTTTTGCAATGAGGAGATAAATACATGTAAATTGCAAAATAAAAAAGACTTTTATTATTTTGCAACTCATGATTTGTGTTTGATAAGTTAACTGTTATCTGAATTGTTCACCTCTTTTTTAAGCAGTACCTGAATTAACTTATTACGTTGCGATAAGATAATTAATCCTAATGTGATAAAGACAAATCCAGTTATTGCACCGACAAAAGCAATAATATTTTTAGGGCTGCTTTGTTTTATTGGGTAGGATGGTGTTGTTAACATTTGCAGCACAGGATAAGAGGCAAAAACATCTGACTTACTCGCTTCAAGTCGTGCTGCCGCGGAGGTAAATATTGCTTCTGCCATGTTGAATTCTCTTTGTAAGCGTTCTAATTCGACAATTTCTCGTGAATAAACTTTTAATTGGTCTCCCAAGTGCAGGGCAGAGCGTCCTAAATCTTCCAGCATTGACTCTTGGCCTTTTTGCTTTGCATAGGCGTCAATTAAATCAGCAAATAATTCAGAACGTTTTGGGTTTAAATCTAAATTTAATGAATTAAATATCTCACTAGAGTTTAAACCGTACATTTGACTACTGCGCTCGTTAATCGAGAGACGGGTAAAGTTCAATCTTTTTTGCTGTGCTTTAACTTTAGGGTGATTGACGCCCCATCGTGAACTGTACTCGGTTAATTGGGTAATACTTTCCTTTAATTCAGTAATGTAAGCACGAAATTCAACATCAGATTGAAGTGCAAAAGCTTGTCCAGCTAATTTAGGTGATACGCCTAATTCGTCACTTAACTGATATATATACTCTTGTAGTTGTTTTGCTTCGGCTTTGACAAAAAGGTGCTTTTCTTTGACGCCAGAAAGGGTTCTTACTAATTGCTCCATTTGATCGGTTGAAACTACAATCGAACGTTGTTGAAAATCGACAATAGCATTACGTGTTATATTCATGCGTTCTCGGTATTGGTCTAGCACTTGTTCAATACTTTGGTCTCGACGTAAAACTTCATCGGCTCTTAAATTACTTAGCTCATCTTGAAGGGATTCATACAAGGCGAGTGTTTTTTCTTGCGCTAATTCGGGACCGTGAGCTGTCATTTCAAGTGCAATGATTGAGGTTTGTTCGGTCAGTTTAATTCTAGGCTCACCGAAATCTTCAAGGGTAAGACCAAGTTTTTTTGCGGCGCGAGCTCTTACGCCCCTGCTTGATAACATTTCTTTATAATTGACACGCGGGTTAAACCCTCCTCCAGAAAAAGGCGTATTAGTTTGTGAGACAACTTGACCGACATTATCCAAGGAGACACTGTTACTACTACCTGTTCCTGGTAATACCATTTCCATATCACTGGTAAATGAGGGAGCTTTATTTAAATAAATAGTTACTAGCAGAGCAACCATGAAATAAGAAATTAAAGCTATAACCAAATAGGGACGTTTCAATACTGCATATGTTTGTGCTCTGAATAATCCAAACGTTGTCAGTGGAACAATAGGATACTTCATAAATCACCTATAATAATTTGAATGGAATAATAATGTCTGTAAGAGTTTTAGCGATATCCCGATAATTGGTTATATCTGAGTCGTAGCATGCAACTGCATCGTTTGGCATCAGGTAAGGATTAATACGCGCTTTATTAGGCATAGTCATCAACTGTTCGACCGAGCGTTCGATAACTTGTGTTTCACCTGTTATTGGGTTTTTACTTGAAAGCACAACTCTACGGGGGGCATTAGTCCATTCTTTACCACCAACACAATTAGCAGAAACCGCTGCCTGAAGTAAACGTGTACCATAGGGTAGGCTTGTTGAAAATCTGCCAATGGCGGCACTTGAATTATCGCCAGCAGAATCAATTAGGTTGGACATAAACACACGAAAACCTTTAGGGGTAATCTGACTTGGTCTAACTAAATGTGCTTGAAAACATCCTGTACTGGGTACTATTACTCTGTCACCGGCGACTAAAGGGTAATCACTCACGAGATTGCCACTTAACATGCCTGTCATATCAATTTGTACTTGCCAGCCTTTACGTATTAAAATTATTTGATCTAATTTGGCATCGGGTCTAATGCCTGACGCCGCTCTTATCGCTTCAGATAATAAACGCGTGGTTGAATAGTCACCAAATGCTTCTAAGTGCTCAGAGTTTTGAATTCCTATAGGTTTTTTATTGATTAATACCGTGCCTGGTTCAAAAACAGCACCGGCAACGGCAACTTCAATTGATGACCAATTCAACACATATATTGTTACACCTGCGCTGTCTGGCTGAAAAATTTCTTCTCTAATAAGGGCGAGCTCGATTTTAGTTTCCAATGTATTGGTTGTTGCTCCGCCTGCCTCAATAACGCCGATAATTGGCAATTTAACATAACCGGCATTATCAACAATGTAACGACCATTGAAGCCTTCACCATCTTCTATAATCACTTCTACTAGATCCCCAGGACTTAACAGTAAGCCTTGCGCTAGAATGGGATCGTTTTTTGCGGAAGCTTTCATATTAGCTGTGTTTACATTGATAGGTTTATCAGTTCTATAATTTAATGCGGCCCCCATGTTTTGAAACTGACTGCAATTTAAGCCATCGGCAAAGACGCTATCGGGGGCTTTTTCATGTACAAAATCATCGCCATTGTCAGTTGGATTACCATAAAAACGAAGCGCAGATTTATCTATGTTTTCTGAAGAATGCTTAGCACAACCTTGTGTAATCATTGCTGCTATTAAAGCAACAAGTACTGGTATCATTTTGTAATTATTAAATAGGTGATACAGCATAATATTCTCCATGATGTCGTTAGCTATATAAAGAGTGATAGCACTTAACGTACCAAGTGTTGTTGTATATGTTACTTGTTGTATTGTAAGGGATTATTGTTTAATGGCTTGGGTTGTTTATGAGGTGTTTTTGCAAAGTGCAATGCGTTTTTTTACTTTCGCAAAATGCTATTTACCAGAAAATAGTCATGCATAGTTACAATAGAAAAGTGAATTGATATTTAATGTTATCAATTCACTTGATTGTTAATGACTAACAAGTTAATTCTGTTTTCAAATAATAAGCAATAAATATTAATAAGCGCCTTTTGCACTTAACACAGCCGGAATTGTAAGTATTATTATTTTACAATCCATTAAAAAGCTTTGCTGTTTAATATACGTTCTGTCTAAATGTAATTGTTCTTCAAAGTTAGTGTCAGCTCGGCCAGATACTTGCCACAAGCCCGTTAGACCTGGTTTGGTAAATAATCTTGTTTGAACAACATTATCATATTCATAGGTTTCAACAGATAATGCTGGTCTAGGCCCTACCAAACACATGTCACCTCTAACAATATTAAATAATTGTGGTATTTCATCTATAGAATATTTTCTGATGAATTGTCCTATTTTAGTAATTCTTGGATCATTAATATATTTTTTACAAACACCTTCACGAGAACTCTGTCTGGGATCTGGCTCTTGATACTTAGGATCTGTTTTTAAATACATTGAACGGAATTTATACATTTTAAAATGTCGACCATTTTCACCCACTCTTGTTTGAGAAAATAGCGCATTACCTGAGCTTTCTACTTTGATCAAAATAAATACTATTAAAAGTAATGGGCTTATTAATAGTAACGCGACTAGTGCGACTGTTTGTTGCAAGATAACTGGGATCCCTTTATGTTTATAGCTTTTATCCATGGCCTTTTGAGGGCCAGTAAATAAAGGGGGATTTTTAACATGTTTCATAGTTTGAATAGCCATTATTTTTCTCCTGTATTTACTAAACCAAGAATGAAGGTTCTGTATAGAAAAATGGGGTTACCAATAACATAACGGTTAAATTTATTACGAGGCTCTTGCAATAAACGCCAAAGCCATTCCATACCCATTTCTCTTAACCACAAAGGAGATCGTGAAATATTGCCGGAATAAAAATCAAAAAGTCCACCTACAGCTAATGCGGTTTTGCAGTGTAACTTCTCTTTGTGTTTGAGTAACCACTCTTCCTGAAGCGGTGAGCCCATAGCGACTAACAATATGTCGCAACCACTGTTATTAATTGATTCGATAATTTGCTCGGTATGCTTACCTTCGTTATAACCATGCTCTGTACCCGCTATTTTAAGACCAGGATACTTCTTACATAATTTACGGGCTGCTTGTTCTGCAATACCAGGAGCAGCGCCGAAAAAATAGATTGATTGCTTGCTTTTAACACAGCTTTTACAAAGGTAGGGCAGCATGTCTGTACCATTATTGTTGCCATTTAACTGAAAACCGGCTTTTCTTGCTGCTAATCTCATACCAGAGCCATCAGCGAATAGAGCATTTGCATTTGATAATTGATTAAAAAATGTTGGATCGCTTATCGACAAGTTAATTGAGTGTACATTGACGAAAAAACCTATTTGTGGGTTATCTGCTTGTGTTCGTGTAATCCAGTCAACAGCTTCTGCCATGGTTGTGTTTTTAACGTGCAAACCAAATAAAGATAAAGACTTAGTCCTTTTTAATACTGTTATTGCTCGACCATAAAGAACAAGAGACATAAAGCTTTTGATGATAAGCATCAAATAGTCAATCGTATCGCCATTAAGTTGTTGTTCAAGTAATTGCTCTTTATTCATGACAGTTAATCCTGTTCTAAGGTGTAAATCATACAAACTAAAAAGGCCGGCTTTACACTGCATTTGGTTCAGCACACAGAACTGTATATCAGGCGAAAGACTGTGAGTTATAGGGATACCGCAAAATGAAACTTTTCCTGCGTAAATATCAAATAAAATGGCGGTTTTTACCCAAATACCACAGCTAAAGGTTGATAACAAAACTGTTCTGTTTAAAGCGTCGGTCTTTTGTTCCTTTGTGAATATGCATTTATTTGTGCATAGAGCCAATACCGTATTTATCAGAAAGCAGGGAAGAAGGATTAACATAAGTATCAGTGCGATAGGGCGATCAATATGAGGTCCGTTGTATTGATGATTTATAGAATCATAATGCTTAAGAGATAGAGACGTTGTTTGAAGTGAGAATTTAGTATTTTTCATTTCAGTTAACCTTATCGTTGAGGGTTAACTGATACATTGCTTAAGCTATGCCAATCTGTTGGAATATTTTATCTTATTGTAAAATATGTGTTTTTTTTGTTTTGGTTCTATTGTTAGGGGCAAGTGGGATGTTAATATATTGCAAAATAAAAATTTGATTATCATTTTGCAATATTTATACCCGCTCTACTTGAATATGCAGGATTCAGTTGGAATTATAACGCCTTTAGGTAGGCATTGATTGAAGAGAATAGTTATTCTATTGTCGAAATCAATAACGTAGTATAAAGCGTTTATAACCCAGCCCTTTGGGGAAAACTGTGCAAACCATACCCGTCGTTACATTTGTTTTTAAGCTCGCCACATGGATGTTGCTTATTACAGAATGCAGGAGCATATTATCCAGAACCACCCTCAACAAAAATATGTGCCTTGATTATGATTCGTTCAGGTTTCCTGAAATGAACATCTTCAAGTGGAGCGGGTATATAATTTTTAGTGACAGACAAGCTTACTATAAAGCGATAATATTTCGTCTGTTTCTTGTGACAGAGTATCTTCACTAGGTTCTTTACTAGAGACTCCCTTCTTTTTATTACCATAAGCGATTAATCGAGCGGATAGAAAAAAAACAACTTGATGAAAGAAATTATTGAGTACACCCGTTCTCATTGGGCCACAATTGCGATGACGAATATAATCGGTTAATTGATAATCGAAGGTGTTATTCCACTTCTTTTCAAGCTCTTCTATAAATGGCACACCTTTACTGAATTCAATAACATGGCCATTCTCCCCCCAGCCAACATTATTTTCACTTTGTACTTCATTCAGCCGGGCGTTGATAACCTGCGTTAGCCATGCGATGGTTTTTATATTATGTCTCGCTAAAAGCACGCCTGAATTGAATCGATTAGAATAACCTTTTGCCATATAAACATATTTACCTTCCTGAAAAACAGACGTTAAATCGGGACAGTTTTGACTAACCATGGCATCAGCATCTAAAAACAATACGTTGTCATAGCCAGATAATAAAGCTGCTCGCATTAACGTTAACTTAAGCCAACAGCATTCTACCCCGAGCGCTGAAATAACAGGTCGAGTCACTGCCTGATGAACATAGCCGCATTTTTGTGCGTAGCGTTGATGAGATTTCAACTCCCGTTGATACATCCATTGATAGCCGTTTAAAGCAATACTAAGTACTAATGTTTTATGTTGCATATGTTTCACCTTTGCTGTTAACCCATAATTCATTCGTTTTTTAAGTTAATAAGCAATATTTGCTCCATAGTTATCACTAAATATCTATTCTGCCTTATTAATTTTCTATGCAATTGATTTTCAGTATGTTTTGCTATTATTGATGATTAACGGTTATATTTATCTATAATTTATTAATAATGAATATCAACTAGTATTTATCTTTAGGAATAAAGCCTTATTATAATTACAATTGAGCTTTGTTAACGCTGTTAATATTTATTGCGTTATTTATAATTTATTGGGGGGCTGTTGAACTTTTGTGGTTGAATTTAGTTCGCCTTTTTTAAAGAGAGTAAAGCGTTTTAATCGCGGCGAGTAGTGTGTAGCCTAGTCACTCTAAGCAAATACTACTCAACAATGAGTGAAACGCTTTTAGCCGAATCCTTCGGGCAGCGTTTGTTAGATATTTGTAGGGCGTTATCGTCTTTTTATGTGACGCGATATGGAAGTCACTTATTAGACAATGCAGGTACATATTGCCTTGAACAACCACATGACAAAGGCTCTTTTTTGTGTGAATAACAAACAATTCGCTGCAAAAATAATCTCGAAAAGTTAACAGACTCTAAGCAAAAGTTATCGAATAGACCGCAGTTATACAACAGGCTGCAAGGTGTTTTCTGAATATAATTTAACTGTACAATACTCGCAATTTTAAGGACTGGAAATGCAGAATTTAAATAAATCTAGAATTTTATTTGTAGACGATGAACCAGAAATTCTGCGTTCGCTACAGCGCATTACAAAAAAATTGGATGCTGTTATTTTAACAGCTTCTAATGGACAAGATGCACTCAATATTATTAATGAGTGCCCTGTAGATGTCATTGTGTCTGATTTCAATATGCCAAAAATGGATGGAAATGAATTATTAGAACAAGTGGCTAAAATTTCACCTGAAACAGTACGTATGGTGTTAACTGGTCATGGCGATATGGAAATGATGGTTAACTTGATCAACAATGGCCATGTTTGGGGCTTCTTACAGAAACCCTGGGATAATTTCGACCTTATCATAAAATTAAAGCAAGCCTTGCAATTACAACAGGTTTTGGCTGAACGAACGTTAATGCGAAGAACAATTGATCAATACCAAAAATATCACAAATCTAGTTTTGAAGGGTTTATTGGTGATTCAGTGGCGATGCAATTTGTTTATTCATGCATCGAACAAAGCGCACCGAGTAACGCTTCTGTTTTTATAACAGGGCCAAGTGGTGCTGGTAAAGAGGTTGCCGCACAAGCGATTCATCGACTGAGCAAAAGGAAAAATGGCCCTTTTATTGCCCTTAATTGTGCAGCGATTCCGTCAGAATTGATGGAGTCTGAAATCTTTGGCCATATTAAAGGCGCATTCTCTGGCGCTGTCTCCAATAGAGATGGGGCCGCTTCTCTAGCCAACGGTGGTAGTCTTTTTCTTGATGAAATAGGTGAAATGGATATTGGTTTACAAGCTAAACTTTTACGCTTTATCCAAACGGGTTGTTTTCAAAAGGTTGGTAGTGGAAAAGAGGAAAAAGTGGATATTCGTTTTATTAGTGCAACGAATAGAGAGCCACAAATTGCTATTTCTGAACATAAATTACGTGAAGATCTCTTTTATCGATTAAATGTTATTTCTATCGACTTACCGGCATTAAATGAACGAGATAATGATATTATTAAGTTGGCGGAACACTTCTTGAGCCATTTTAGTGACCTTGAAGGTAAAGTGTTTGCTGGGTTCTCTTCGGGGGCAGAGGCATTGATCAAGTCATATTCATGGCCAGGTAATGTGCGCCAGTTACAAAATATCATTCATAGTTCAACTGTTATGTCTGAAGGACCACTCATTTCAGAGAAAATAATTGCTCAACAACTTGGTAGACAAAGTAAACAAGCAGCACCAACGTTAAACTCTAATACACCAAGCGATACTTCTTTAGTAAATCAGAACAATCAACATACCAGTGTCCATCAGGTTAACCATTCGCCGACATCAATTATTACCTTAGCAGAGGTAGAAAAACAGGCCATTGAACAGGCTATAGACTCTTGCCAGGATAATATTGTTAAAGCAGCGAGTGAATTGGGCGTTAGTCCATCAACCTTGTATCGAAAAATACAACAATGGCAAACAACGCCAGCAGAATAACGTTATTCTTAAAATGCAAATAACTACCGTAATTATTTTTATCATGCGAATAGTTACGGTTTTTATATTTTGATAAGAAGCAAAGACCTTATTAATCAATGCGTTAAATAAATTACATATTGGAACGAATCTTGAAGCTACCTTGTTAATTAACAATGGCTCAGGAATATTCTAATGCAGTGGCTACATTTATTTAAAATACAGTTACATTCAGTCATTGAACTTTTATCTAATACTCTTTGGTTACTCAGTGCAGAGTTTTTAGCTAAAATATCCCGCATATTCACTATTATTGTGCTGGCTGCTCAGTTATCTCCGATGTCCTATGGTACTGCCATGTTAGCATTAGCATTTCATGATGTTTTTGGCTTGTTGTTGCGTGCTGGTGTAGGTAGCCAAATCATTAACTGTAAGCCCTCTCAATTAGAAAGCTTTGCTAAAAATGGCATCATAATCCAATGGGGAATTTGCTTAAGTATAGCAATAGGCCAATACAGCTCGGCAAGCTATCTTTCATCACTTTACGACAATGATGATATTACTCTTTTATTGCAAACTATGGCTATCATTTATCTTTTGTATCCATGGGTTAGCATTAAAATATTTTTAATACAGCGTGAAAATAAAATGCGTTGGTACAGTATTAGAAATGGTGTGTGCGTAATAATAGAGAATTTAACGATCGCGTTAGCTGCTTTATTTGGTGCTGATATTTTGTCAGTAGCTTTAGGTAAAATTGCTTTTTCACTCTTTTGGCTTTTATTGTTTTCATTTACACCAGTTAAATCATACGGGGTTGCTTGTAACCTCTCTATTATTCATCAAATGCTTCAAACCTCAGGTAAATTGTTTAATACCGAGTTTCTACGCGGTATTCGATTACACGCAGATACTTTTATTGCAGGTAAGTTATTAACACCTGAGCTCTTTGGTTTTTACACATTTGCGAAAAATGCGGGCGTAGGTTTAAGTCAGTCAATCAGCCAAGTATATTTGGCTGCTTTGTTTCCGTATTTGTGCGATTTAGAACGACAAGGCCAGCTATTAACGCAACAAAAAAAAATAATTGCACTCTCTTTAATCATTAGTTTGTTGTTTGTTGTTCAAGCGCTTATAGCACCTTTCTATGTCCCTATCTTATTTGATGAAAAGTGGTCTTCTGTGGTGCCTATCATCACAATATTATGTTTAGTCGCTCTGCCTAATTTGATGATAGATATTGTTTGTTGCTTGCAACGGGTAAATGAACAATATCATGGTGAGACAATTACTCGCTTAATCTGTCTACTTATAAGTCTCTTAACGCTGTTGTCCATAACTCCAAATGAACCTATGGAGTTCGCGCTGGCGATCTTCTTTAGTAGTTTATTTTGTTTAGTGCCAATTTATTTAATGAAGCTAATAAAGCCCTTTGCTAGCAATTTTCGTACTGCCATTTGATAGGAGAAAACCCATGAATACTACTTCAATTCCAGTCGTCTCGGTCGTTATACCTATGTATAACGTTGAAAAATATATAGAACAAAGTATTAGCAGTGTCCTCGATCAAAGTTACCATCACTTTGAATTGATTCTTGTTGATGATGGCTGCTCAGATAATACACTGAACATAGTAAATAAATTTAGCGATCCCCGTATTAGTATTGTTCGACAAGCTAATAGAGGTTTATCGGGAGCTCGCAATACAGGTATAGAGGCTGCGAGAGGAATTTATATTGCCTTATTGGATGCAGATGATTATTGGGCAGCAGATAAGTTAGCTAAACATATTCAACATTTAAGTGCCAACCCCAAAGTAGGGATCAGTTATTGCCCGTCCTTATTTATTGATGAGGAAGGTGCACTTTTAGGTGTAGGTCAATTTCCTAAACTTAACAATATTACTAAACAGCATATTTTTTGTCGTAATCCTGTAGGCAATGGTTCCTCACCCGTCATCAGAAGATGTGTTTTGTCAGAAATTGGTTATTTTGGGGTTGAAAAAGACAAATATCGAAAAATGTATTTTGATGAAAATTTAAGACAGTCTGAAGATATTGAGCTTTGGACACGGATAGCTTTGAATACAAATTGGCAGTTTGAAGGCATTATTACACCGTTAACATATTACCGAGTTAATGATTCTGGTCTTTCGGCAGATGTAAATAAACAGTTTGCAAGTTGGCAACATGCTGTCATGTTAAATGAAGCATCTCATCCAGCTTTTTTTAAACAGTTTTACAGCTTAGCAAAAGCGTATCAATTAAGGTATCTAGCTAGAAGAGCAATACAGTCGAAGAGCAAGATCAATGCATTTAAGCTTATTCACCAAGCTATTTATTGCAATTATCGAATTATGCTGCAAGAGCCTAATCGTACGGTCATGACCTTGTGTTGCGCCTGGTTGAAGTTTTTACCAAATAAGTTATACAGTCGCATAGAGCGATATGCCATGTTGAATTTTGGTAATAGTTCAATCAGGTCGTAATTGATAAACCTTATTATTCACAATAGGCGATCTTAACTGTTTTAAGGTTTTGTTTATACTTAGGATTAATTAAAACAGTTAACCGTTATTAATACTGGGGTGAGCGATGTAGAAATAAACTGCTATTTTCTAAATTTAGTACTAGCTGACCTTGCATATTGAAGAGGGGTTATCAGTAGTGCTAGCTAGTAAAATAGCTAAAAAGTAATCCAGCGTAACATTCAGAGGCAATATGAATCGTATTAAAAAGTCAGGAAGAAGCTCAAGCCTTAAACAACTTTTTAGCAGTATGGAAAAGTCTGTTGCTGATAGTTTTACCTATGAACAGCGTAAAGCATTACAAAAAAGTATTACCACTGAGCATTGGCGCCAACACTCGGTAGATTTTAGACCTACGTTAGCATTGCCATTTGTTCCTTGGAGTTTTTATCTTGTGTTTCTTGTTGGTGTAAACAAGAGGGGACTTATACCGGCAGAGCGCTGTATAGCTTTTACTATGGTTTTGTTCATTCTATTTATTATTGGTTTATTTATTATTGGATGTACTTTTGTGCTTATTTACCTACTCAAATCATGGTTAGGAATTGATTTATTTCCAAATGAGTCATTAGGTGTCTGGGATAAATTCAAAAGTTATTTTTAAATTTATAGTTAGTTAGACAATATTCATAAACTTGGCAGGGGTAGAATGGGTTTTTCTGCTCTTCAACAGAAGTAATAAATGAAATATATTTGTGTTGTCTTTGCTTACTTTATTCTTTACAGAAAAGTTTTACTTTCACTAGTAACAGTTATATATATATGAATACACGACTATAATTACCCAAACATATTGTACAATGTTTTTTTTGAGTACTAATTAGTTGGCTGATAACCAAGGAACAATCAATGGAAAAAACTTCATTACTAATACTTGATGATGAAAAGGAAGTGTTAAATGCCTTGAATCGTGTTTTACGCAAACATTTTACGTTGTATTTATTTACGGACGCTAATGAAGCTATTGGTTTTTACCAAGACAATCCTAAAATTCCGTTAGTTCTTACTGATATGAGAATGCCTATTATGGATGGGGCAACTTTTTTAGGGAAAATTATTGAAATTAACCCGCACTGTAAACGGTTTTTATTAACTGGCCATGCAGATATAAATTCAACTGTGATAGCTGTCAATGAAGGTAAGATATCTCATTACTTTTCAAAGCCTTGGGATAATGAGGAACTTGTAAGTAAACTGAAAAATGCGTATGAATTGTACGTTCATGAAAGAAAAACTAAGCAGCTATTGAAAGTTAATTTGGCTAAAAATGCAGAATTATCACTGATTAATAGCTCGCTTGAGTTAGAAACCAATAAGAATCAACAAAAACTAAAACTTATTTCTACTCGCGAAGCGAATAACTTTGGTCGTCTTAAAAAGACATTTTCGACCTTCATTGATATCTATGCTGAAACAATTTGTTTGCACAATCAAGATAGCTCGCGTCATAATTTCCGTGTTGCTGCTCATGCCAGAATGATTGCAGAAAGGCACTCTTGCGACAAACTCACCACCTTTCAGATTTATATTGCTGGTTTACTGTACGAAACAGGTAAGTTATCGCTTGAGCAAATCTTGCTTAGCAAACCTTTTGATTCTATGACTCAGCAGGAAAAAAATCTATACAGTGGTTTTTATCAAAAAAGTTACGAACTACTAAAAAGAGTCGATGAACTTTCTTATGTTGCTGAAATAATTAAAAACATCCCGGTAAATTATAACGGGACTTCGGCTCCAGAGCACTTGGCAGAGGAAGAAATACCGCTAGGTTCACGTATTATTGCCATAGTTTCAATGTATGATAATTTAGTTAATGGACGGCAATCATCGGTTAAAACAACTACCGTTAGGGCTAAACACCGCCTAAAAGAGTTGGCTAAAACGATGTTTGACCCTAGTTTAGTGAAACACTATTTAACCATATTGGAAGAGCACCCGAGTTCAAATGAAGGTAAAGTTGATTACCTACTCAATTGCAGTGATTTACGAGAAGGCATGGAATTAACTAGGGACATTGTCAATTCTGATAAAAAGATCATGTTAACTAAAGTAACTAAACTAGAGCAGCACCATATTGATAGACTGCTCGATATTGAAAAGAGTCAAGGTGAGTTCTTTCTTATTTACGCTCGTTGATATGTTGCAATGTGGAAAAAAAAGCCCTTATTAACGGGATTTGAACACGAAATATACGTAAGCAGCGCGATAAGTGAATATCTCCTATATTGCGATAAGAGTATTAAACAATATACTCTTATCTAACGCTATTCTCCCCCGTAAACACTTGCTATAATGCCCCATATCTTTGTGCGTAAAGCGCACTTTATACCAAGCTTCATACCAATTGGCATCATAAGCTGAGCCAATTGTATTAGGTTATTTTCAGAGGTTTATTTTCATGTCGGATACCGAAAACCGCCCAACAAACTTTATTCGTAACATCATTGATGCCGATTTAGAGAGTGGTAAACATAAAAGTGTGCAAACTCGTTTTCCACCTGAGCCAAATGGCTTTTTACATATTGGTCATGCAAAAGCTATTTGCTTAAATTTTGGTATTGCTCAAGATTATAAAGGCTTATGTAACTTACGTTTTGATGATACCAACCCTGAAAAAGAAGATATTGATTACGTTCATGCTATCCAAAAAGATGTGAAATGGTTAGGTTTTGAGTGGGCAGGGGATATTCATTATTCTTCAAACTACTTTGATCAACTACATGGTTTTGCCGTTGAACTTATTGAAAAAGGTTTAGCTTATGTTTGTTTCCTCAATGCGGAAGAAACTCGAGAATATCGCGGTACCTTGAATAAGCCAGGTAAAAATAGCCCATATCGTGATACGTCTGTTGAAGAAAATTTAGCTTTATTTACTAAGATGAAAAATGGTGAATTTGAAGAAGGTGTTTGTGCTTTGCGCGCGAAAATAGACATGACTTCAAGCTTTATGTGTATGCGTGATCCAATTATTTATCGTGTGCGCTTTGCTCATCACCACCAAACAGGGGATAAGTGGTGTATTTATCCAATGTATGACTTTACCCATTGTTTATCTGATGCATTAGAAGGTATAACTCACTCTATTTGTACACTAGAGTTTCAAGATAACCGACGTTTATACGATTGGGTCATTGAAAACGTTTCTGTGCCAAGTACTCCTCATCAATATGAGTTTTCACGCTTGAACCTTGAGTACACGCTAATGAGTAAGCGAAAGCTAAATACTCTGGTAGAAGATAAGTTAGTGGATGGTTGGGATGATCCGCGTATGCCAACCATTGCTGCATTTCGTCGTCGTGGTTATACGCCAGCATCAATGCGCGAATTTGCTAAGCGAATCGGTGTGACCAAAATGGAAAACACTATTGAAATGAGTGTGCTAGAAGCGTGTATTCGCGAAGATTTAAATGATAATGCTCCACGTGCTATGGCAGTTTTAGACCCTATTAAATTGGTGATAGAAAATTACCCAGCAGATAAAAATGAAGATCTTGTTGTCAAAAATCATCCAAGTGATGATGAGCAAGGAACGCGTATTGTGCCATTTTCTAAAGAGCTTTATATTGAAGCAGAAGACTTTAGAGAAGAAGCGAATAAAAAATATAAGCGATTAGTCATTGATAAAGCTGTTCGTTTACGTGGTGCATACGTGGTTACCGCTACTCGCTGCGACAAAGATGAGCAGGGTAATGTTACAACCGTATATTGTAATTATAATGAAGATACCTTGGGTAAAAACCCGACCGATGGCACTAAACCTAAAGGTGTTATACATTGGGTTGATGCTCATAAATCATTAGATGCAACTGTACGTTTATATGATCGTTTATTTACTGTGCCAAACCCTGCAGCAGCTGAAGACTTTCATTCTGTCATTAATCCAGAATCTTTAGTGACTATTGCGGGTGCTAAAGTTGAGCCAGCATTAGCAGAGGCAAAAGCTGAGTCTGCATATCAATTTGAACGTCAAGGTTACTTTTGCTTAGATAATGATATTAAAGAGCCTGGAGCATTAGTTTTCAACCGTACAGTTGGTCTGCGAGATACTTGGGCTAAAATGGGGCAGTAGCCTAGTAATAAATTAGCGAAAGATGCAGTTAATACATTAACATTTTGTATTGTGTGTTCGTGAAAAAGCCAATGGCGAGTTAATTAAACTTACCATTGGCTTTTTTTTACTAAATCAGTTCGCTTTAGGAGAATATCAATCGGATTAATTTATTGGTCAACTAAGATCTGTATTAGCACTCTTAGAGTAAATAAACTAAGTTAACTATAGTTACTCTTACTTACGTATATTTTTTGATGTTATCAATTTGATAATGATTTCCCAGAGGGTGATTGTTAAAAAACTTACATGCAGCGTTATCGATTTTGACTAGAGAATAACTATTATCTTCAATCCATACCTTGCCTCTACGTTTTTAATTCTCGCTAAGTGATTAATAAATTAGTACGATTGGAATAACTTATCCAAAATTAGCTTGGGCATATTTAATGTATAAACAGTTAGTTGCAATAATTCTAGCAAGTTTTTTCATATTAATGACCTTAGCTGGCTGTCAAGAGCCGCCGCAAGAAAAGAGTGCTGACACTGCCACCGGACAAAACGAACTAAAGCCTAGCCTCAAAAAGGCTGTTAAACTTGTCAAAAAGAGAATAGCCGCCAGAACTTGGTCTGAAATAATAGCATCAGGACACATTAATGCGGTGAAACTGGATTGGCAGCTGGAATCAGCCTTACCCCGAGCGGGTTCAACAGGAGCATATCACTCGACTTTATTGCAAAGTTTTGCTGAATCACGAGGTTTAACAATTACCTGGCATAGGGTAAGTAATTTAGCGGCTATGTTTGAGAAATTATCAGCGTTTGAGGTTGATATTATTCCGCGACACCTAACGATTACTGCAAATCGCCTAGCAAAATATAATTTTACCTATCCACTATTACGAGATAAAGAAGTGGTCATCGCGAAATCAGGTAAACATGATTTTAGTGCCAGTGATATTCATAATCTTCACTTACCCATCGGTTCAGCTTATATTGATAGTGTGGTAAGCCAATATCCTCATTGGAATATTAATGTTGTTAAAGAAAAAGTTAGCTCACAAGAAATGGCAGATCATGTTGCACAAGGTTTAAGTAAATATACCATCATAGATGGTTTTGCTTTAGAAACATTAAAACAATATCGAGATGATATTCAAAGTGTTTTTACTTTACCCAAAGCAATTAACCTTGCTTGGGCCGTTAATTTAAATAATGACAGTTTTTTGCATGAATTAAATGAATTCATTTCAGTTCATCACGTTATGCAAATGATAGAGCCGGAGCGGACGGTTGACTTTAAACAAGTAAGAAAAGACAAACTTCCTCTGCGGGTGATCACCCGAAATAGCCCTGAAACTTATTTTTTATGGCGCGGTGAGTTACTCGGTTTCGAATATGAATTGATGCGTAAGTTTGCTGATATTCATAAGGTGAAGTTGGTTATTGTTGTTGCTGACAGTTATGAAGAAATGCTGGAGTTATTAGCTGAGGGTAAAGGGGATATTATTGCCGCAGGTCTTTCACGAACCAAAGCTCGTACAAAAAAAATAACTGAAGCTCAGTTAGCAACAAGTATTCGTTATAATCGAGTAAAAGAGCAATTGGTTGCCCATCAAGATGGTGCACTAATAAGTGAGTTATCTGATCTTAAAGGCCGAACGATAACTATCAGGAAAAGCAGCAGTTTTTGGCCTACAGCTCAAAAGCTTGCCAAAGATTTTGGCGCTAACATTGTCATAGCTAATGAAGATATTGCTACCGAAATATTAATTGCCCAAGTAGCGGATAAAGAGATAGATTTGACTATTGCCGACAGTAATTTGATCGCCATCGAAAAGACCTTTCGCTCACAAATTATTACGCCGCTCACTTTTAAGGAAGATGTGCCCTATGCTTATTTAGTCAGGCAAAATAACCCGCAATTGCTCGCTTATTTAAATGAATTTATCAGGAAATACTATCGTGGCACTTTTTACAATGTGGTTAAAAACAAGTATTTCTATAATGAAAGGCTCCAAAAAAGTCATAAAAAACATCGTCTAACCTCAGGATCAATCTTATCACCTTACGATGATATAGTGCGCTCTCAAGTACAACCTTATCACTTTGATTGGCGACTTATTGTCTCGCAAATGTATCAAGAAAGCCGATTTGACCCACTTGCCAGTAATGCCACGGGGGCTTTAGGATTAATGCAAATGTTACCGCGTACAGCAGAAGAGCTGGGCGTAAAGGATTTAAAAGATCCCGAACAAGCCATTGCTTCAGGTGTGCAATATTTAGACTGGACACGCAACCGGTTCTCTAAGGACCTGCCAGTACAAGAACAAATATTCTTTTCTTTAGCCTCCTACAATGCGGGGTATGGCCATGTAAAAGATGCGCAACGCTTAGCAAGACAGTTAGGATTAAGAAGTGATCGCTGGTTTAATCATGTTGAAAAAGCCATGTTATTACTGCAACGCAGACAATATTATAACAAGGCACGTTTTGGTTACGTTCGAGGACGAGAGCCAGTGAATTATGTACGTGATATCCATCAGCGTTATTTAAGTTACATTCGTATCACGGATTGATGGACTGAGTAACCTGTATTTTGCCAAGAGGGCATAACCATTTCTGTCTTATTAATAGTGTCGATATTATGAAACCAATAAGAAACATTTTTTTTATGTTATTTAGTTTTCTCCTTCTGCCAGTTGCAGCCGAAGACATTGAACCAGTGCATTATGCTTATGCTAATTACTTAGGCAGTGGTATTTATCGAACTACGGGTCAAAATGCCAGTTTGATCAGCATGCCTTTTTCCTACGAGATTGGGCATGTAGGGAAAACAACATATGGTTTACGCTTGCCTGCTTCCGTCGGCTTTTTTGACTTTGAACTGGCTGATTTACCAAGCCTTGATTTACCCGATAGTGTCGGCACAGTAACTTTTACCCCTGGAATTGCCTTTAACTACCAATACAGTAAGAATTGGTTTATTGAGAGTTATATTGACTTAGGTTATGGCCGGAATCTCACCACAAACAAAGGCGTCAGTATTCACTCGTCAGGCGTTTCAGCACTTTATCATTTCGACATTAAAAATCATGATGGTATTTGGGCTAATAGACTTTATTACGCACGTTATGATGGTAATGGTTATAATGCTAAGGACTCCTATGCTGCAGCGCAGATTGGAATAGATTTGGGGTTACCCATACAATATCATGTGCTGGATTACCCATTTCAACCGAGACTTTTTGCCACCGCCTTTTGGTATTTTAGTGAGGTTGATTTTTTAACACCGCGCACTAGAAACTTTGACGAAGAAAATAATGTCACGTTAACTAACAGTGTTGAGTTCGGTTTTACCTTGAAATTTTCTAAAACGATTGGTTATTCATGGGCAGGTATTGACAGGTTAGGGCTAAGTTATCGTTATAGTAAAAATTTTAGTGCCTTTCGTTTATTATTTAGCTTCCCTATATAATTATACTATCGTGTTATCTTATTTAGTCTCCTTACTTTAAAACTCATCATTCTAAAATAGAATAGACAATAAAAAAGAGGCTTAACGCCTCTTTTTTATTGTCATACTTATTTGTTTTAAATAAGGCTGCTACGGTTACAGCTAAACCCGTAAAGCTTGATCGCCACGTGCCATACCAACACAACCAGAACGAGCTGATTCAATAATTTCAGTCTCGTTTTGTAGGGCATTAATAAAGGCATTGAGTTTATCAGCGTCACCGGTAAGTTGAACCGTATAAACCTGCTTGCCAATGTCTATAATATTACCGCGAAATATATCAGTAATCCGTGCTACTTCAGTGCGAGATTTATCATTCAACGCTGCTACTTTTACTAATAATAATTCACGTTCAATATGCTTTCTATCGGTGATATCAGTGATTTTAATCACATCAATGAGCTTATTTACTTGTTTAACAATTTGTTCTAGTACCTTATCATCACCTTTCGTTGCAATCGTCATACGAGATAAACTATTATCATCAGTAGGAGCAACGGTTAAGCTTTCTATATTAAAAGCACGTTGAGAAAATAACCCAACGATACGTGATAGTGATCCCGGCTCATTTTCCATTAATATGGCTAAAATTCTACGCATTATGCTTTTACTCCTTTACTTAACCACATCTCATCTATTGCTCCTGTGCGTATATGCATAGGATAAACATGTTCTTTTTCATCAACCATAACATCAACAAAAACTAATTTGTTTTTAATATTAAAAGCTTGTGTTAACTTTTCTTCTAATTCATCTAGCGTATCTATTTGAATACCTACATGGCCGTATGCTTCAGCGATTTTAATAAAGTCAGGCAAAGATTCCATGTAAGAAGAGGAGTGGCGACCACCATAAACCATGTCTTGCCATTGACGTACCATGCCAAGTGAGCGGTTATTTAACGTAACAATAACCACTGGTAAGTTATATTGAGAACAGGTAGAAAGTTCCTGAATATTCATTTGAATTGAGCCATCACCTGTGATGCAAATAACATGTTTATCGGGAAAGGCGAGCTTAACCCCCATAGCTGCAGGTAAGCCAAAGCCCATAGTGCCTAAACCGCCAGAGTTAATCCATTGGCGTGGTTTGGCAAAGGGGTAGTGTTGCGCTGCAAACATTTGATGTTGACCAACATCAGAGCAGACATATGCTTCACCATTAGTTATCTTATACATTGCTTCCACAACACGTTGTGGTTTGATTTTTTCATTTTCATTTTGCTGATAACTTAAGCTTTTAACATTTCGCCATAAGTTAATTTGTTGCCACCATAGACTTAATGAATCTTCATCAGGCGTGAAGTTAATTTCTTTTAATTCATCAATCAATTGCTGCATGACTATTTCGACTAACCCAACAACAGGAACATGGGCATTAATGGTTTTTGAGATAGAAGTAGGATCAATGTCTACGTGGATAATCGTTGCATTAGGGCAAAATTTTTCAACATTATTTGTAACCCTGTCATCAAAACGAACGCCCAACGCTAAAATTACATCAGCATTGGCCATGGTTTTATTCGCTTCCAGAGTACCATGCATGCCTAACATGCCAATATATTGGTCATGAACCCCTGAAATACCGCCTAAACCCATTAAGGTATTTGTTACAGGTGCTTTGAGAGTTTCCACTAAAGTTGTTAACAATTCTGATGAATCAGAGATAACAATACCACCACCGGAGTAAACAACTAACCTTTTTGCCTTGGCAATAGTTTGTGCGGCTTTCTTAATTTGCTTAGTGTGCCCTTTAACATTAGGGTTATAAGAACGCATTTTTATATCAGTATCGATACTAAATGGGCCTTTATTTTGTGGTATTAATACATCTTTAGGTAACTCTACTACCACAGGGCCGGGTCTACCGGTATTTGCTAAATAAAAGGCTTTAGCTATGGCATCAGGAATATCAGCTAAACTGCGACAGTTAAAGCTGTGTTTGATGATAGGGCGGGTACAACCGACTATATCTGTTTCTTGAAAGGCGTCATTACCAATAAGAGTGCTAGCAACCTGTCCTGCAAGTACAACCATTGGAATTGAATCCATATAAGCCGTAGCGATACCGGTTACACAGTTTGTTGCTCCTGGGCCAGACGTTGCTAATACAACACCGACTTCTCCTGTTGCTCGTGTATAACCATCCGCCATATGAGTCGCGGCTTGTTCATGACGAACTAAAATATGTTCTATTTCATCCTGCTGAAATATTGCATCATATATATCTAAAACGGATCCGCCGGGATAACCGAAAATGTATTTAACTTTTAGTGCTGATAGTGATTTAACTACCATTTCTGCACCTGTAAAAAGCTCTGTTGTCATACCATCACCTTGATTTTTTTAACTAGTTTATTGTAAATAGATTGTTGTTCTTAAATTGAAAATTATTGTCTAACAAATAAAAAACCCTCGGTCTTAAAAAAGAGCGAGGGTTTCTTGATATTCGGCTTAATCATTTTTGCTAAGCACAAGCTATCCCCGCTAATGGTGAAAGTACCACTACGACTATGAGGACGACATTGAGGATAGTTGCTTTAAAAATCATATAACGTTGCAAAAATTTAAATATATTAATGACTACTATTTTTAAAGACTTTCGCCACTGGTGTCAACCAATAAATACAAAACAGTAAAAATAGCACTATGTAGAGTTTGTTCTGTGTATTGACGGCAACTTTATTTGTGTGAATTTTATGCGGTTGTTTACAAATTGTTAGGCTTGAAAACAATTTAAATCACTGTTTTGTCTGTATTAGTAACGTATTATGATTTATATTAACTGTAATCTTATATCGTAGACCTATCGAGCTATACATCGGTCTTACAAAAAATGGAACAGATATGAACCCAATTAAATTATTAGTGATAACCAGCTTAATCATTTTTACTGCAGGTTGTGCGACCAATTCCGCTAAAGTGAATTTTGACAAGAACTCTGAAATAGAAACGGCTAACTATAAAACTTTTGCTTGGTTAACGAATGCTAAAATAATGGCACCACCTGTTGATATTAATCCTGTTATGAAAGAAAGAGTTGATAACAGCATTGAACAAGCGTTTATTGCGAAAGGTTATACATTAGTAGATGATCCTGAAAATGCTGATTTTGCTATTTCTTATACGGTAGGTAGTCGTGATAAAATTAAAGTAAATAGTTACCCAGCCACCTATAACAGTGGATTTGGATGGGGACGAGGTTATTATGGCGGTCGTGGATATTACGGTACTATGTCAATGGGTACTGAAACGAGTGTTAGACAATACACAGAGGGCAAGTTAGCTATCGATGTTTATGATGTTAAAAATCATCAACCTGTTTGGCATGGCTGGGCTACAAAACGTTTATCTTCAGAAGATAAAGAAACGCCATCTGCAACATTGAATGAAATTGTCATCAAAGTAGTGAATCAGTTTCAATAACTAATAGCATTATATAATGATAAAAAAGCGGCTTAGCCGTTTTTTTTTGCATAAAAAAATTATTTATACCGTCTGATCAACACATAAGACATCAAAGTGCCTAGATTACTGAGGCTGATGAGTTATTCTAAAACATTACTACTTAACAACGTTATGTAAAAGGGTGGAATAAACGAGTATATGTAAGGGGATTAACGTCTTGCCTTGTGATGAAGCTATGTCATAAGTTTTTTGAATTTAATGATAATGAACGGGATATTTACTCGTTTGATAACTTATCTACTGTTGCTAAACAAGCCGCCATAAATGTATCAATAAAGTATTCTACTTCAGGCATATTTTCTTTTAATGTTGAGATTTTTATCGCTAAGCGCTGCTCAACATGATCAAATTCTGGGTTTTTATGATTAATCTCATCTAAGGCCTTTATATAAGCGACAATTATATCGGCAGCTTTAACAATTGCCTTGTACTCTTCTGAGACATTATCTTGTACGATAATATCGCTAAAAAGCGATTGAAGTTCTTCAGGTAATGAGGCTAAGCACTCTTGCTCTGCTAATAGCTCAATCTTCTTAAATTCTCTCGCTATTTCTTTATTGGCATACTTTGTCGGATTAACAATATCCCCATAGCGAGTTTCACTCGCTTCATGGTACATGGCAATAGTTGATATTTTATCGGCATTAATATTACCATTAAATTTTTTATTTTTAATGACAGCCAGTAAATGGGCAACGATAGCCACTTGATGAGAGTGTTCAGCGATATTTTCAGGCTTGACACAAAACATTAATGACCATCGTTTGATCAATGGCATGCGAAACATCCAGGCTAGAAATGAACTTTGCATGATGTCTCCTTGCTATTAACTTTGGCTTGATGACTAAAAATAGTTATATCTACTTGCTTGGCTTAACTTGTTTATAGCTGGCAAAAAAGGTTTTTAACTTTTCAAGTGCAGGTATTAACTCATCAACGTGTGGTAAAAAGACTAAACGGAAATAATTATGTTCTTTGATATTAAAAGCACGGCCATGAACAAGTAATATTTTTTCTTGTTTTAACAAGTCTAAAATCATTTTTTCATCATTATAAATACTGAATTTTTTATTATCTACTTTGACAAATAAGTACAAAGCACCCATTGCAGGGTGACAAGATAAACCATCAATATCATTAATCATTTTAGCAGCAATATTTCGTTGCTTTAATAATCGGCCATCACCTTCGATGAGTTCATTTATACTTTGATAACCACCTAATGCAGTTTGAATAGCATGTTGACAGGGAACATTGGCACAAAGTCGCATTGAAGAGAGCATAGTTAAACCCTCTAAATAGTCTTCAGCATGGATCTTAGGTCCAGAGATCACCATCCAGCCAGCTCTAAAACCAGCAATACGATAGTTCTTAGAAAGCCCACCCATGGTAATGATTAATACATCCTGCGCTAGGCTGGCCGTAGGTATATGTTTAGCTTGATCAAATAGTATCTTATCGTAGATTTCATCACTAAAAATGATCAAATCGTGCTTACGCGCTAATGCGATTATACCTTGTAAAATCTCTTCGGGGTAAACTGCACCTGTAGGATTGTTTGGGTTGATCAATACAATTGCTTTAGTTTTCTTTGTGATCTTTGCTTCCATATCGACAAGATTTGGATACCAAAAATTTTCATCATCACACTGATAATGTACTGGCGTACCACTTGAAAGTGAAACTGCAGCAGTCCACAGAGGGTAATCTGGTGCAGGGATCAAAACTTCGTCACCATTATTAAGCAATCCTTGCATTGCCATAACGATTAGCTCACTCACACCATTACCGATGAAGATGTCTTCTACACTGACATCCTTAATACCTTGTTGTTGAAAATATTGCATAACGGCAACACGCGCAGAATAAATACCTTTAGACTCAGCATAACCCTGTGAACTAGGTAAATTATGAATAACATCTTTTAAAATATCATCAGGTGCTTCAAAACCAAAAGGGGCAGGGTTGCCTATGTTTAACTTAAGAATTTTATGACCTTCATCTTCAAGGCGTTTTGCCTCGGCCGCTACTTGTCCTCTAATATCATAACAAACATTATCTAATTTAGATGACTTGGTAATAGCTTTCATGAGTTGGCAACTTCTTAAGTAAAATGGAAAGAATAGGGAACATCTCATTGTTGCTAATAATGCACTGTTTTGAAAGTCTTATTTTGGCTTTATTTATGATAATTTATCTTATTTTATTGGCAAAAGGCATATTGCAACGACTCATTTACTTTTATTCGTCGTTTAGTGAACAAAAGCGTTAAAAATATGAAAGGCGTTTTGTTCAATAACGACTTGCAATAAGGGCGCTAAGTAAACTATGTTTTATCAATAAAAAAGGGGCGAAAGCCCCTTTTCATGTATCCAGTTTATTTAAATAACAGATTGTCTGTTAGTCAAATAAGGACATAACGTCATCAATAGCAATAAGATATTTTTCACCAGTGATACGGTTTTTAAGCTCTACTTGTTGGGCATCTAAATTACGCTCACCAATGATAAGCAATAATGGGGTACCCATTAATTCATGATCAGCAAACATAACGCCAGGGCGTTCTTTTCTGTCATCAAATAATACTTCAATGCCAGCTTGATTTAATGAATGATATAAGGCTTCAGCTGTTTCTTTAACACGTGCTGATTTCGCCATATTCATTGGCACGATAGCCACTTGAAATGGTGCAATAGCTTTCGGCCATTTGATACCATATTTATCGTGATTCTGCTCGATAGCAGCAGCCACAATACGTGAAACACCGATACCGTAACAACCCATAGTCAATGTTTGGTTTTTACCACCTTCATTGAGCACTGCACAGTTCATTGCTTCTGCATATTTACGGCCTAATTGGAAAATATGACCTACTTCAATACCACGTTTTATTTCAATGTTACCTTGACCACATGGGCTTGGATCACCAGCAACTACGTTACGGATATCATGTACACTAATGTCGTTACAATCGCGTTGCCAGTTTACGCCTGTTAAATGCGCGTCATCTTCGTTGGCGCCACAAACAAAGTCACTCAAGTGAGCAGCACTGCGATCAACAATCACTTCAATGTTTAAGCCAACAGGACCAATAGAGCCAGCATTACAGTTAACTGCGGCTAATATTTGCTCTTCGCTAGCAAAGACTAAAGGCGACGCTACTTGTGGTAAATGCTCTGCTTTAATTTCATTTAGCTGATGATCACCTCTAAGTACAAGGGCAACAACTGTTTCTGCTTCACCTTCTGCCGTTGCACCGACAACTAAGAGGGTTTTTACTGTTGTTTTCAAATCAACAGATAAGCACGCTACTAAGTCATCCATAGTTTTAACATTTGGTGTCGCTACTTTGGTTAATGCTTGAGTTGGTGCTGCACGCTCACCTGTTGGTGCTAAGGCTTCCGCTTTTTCAATATTCGCTGCGAAGTCACTTGCATCACTAAAAGCAATATCATCTTCACCTGAGTCGGCAAGCACATGGAATTCATGCGACTTCTCGCCACCAATAGAGCCAGTATCGGCAAGTACAGGACGGAAATTTAATTCTAAGCGCTCAAAAATACGGCAGTAGGCATCAAACATAATTTGATAGGTTTTTTCTAAACATTCGTCTTCTAAATGGAAAGAATAAGCATCTTTCATTAGGAATTCACGACCACGCATCACACCGAAACGAGGGCGTATTTCGTCACGAAATTTGGTTTGAATTTGAAATACATTTAACGGTAATTGTTTATAACTGCTTAACTCATTAGCGACTAATTTTGTGATCACTTCTTCATGCGTTGGGCCTAAAACAAAAGGGCGCTTATGACGGTCATTGATACGTAACAATTCAGGACCATAATCTTCCAATCGACCTGACTCTTGCCAAAGATCTGCTGGTTGTACCATTGGCATCAATATCTCATTACCGCCGGCGCGTTGTATTTCTTCACGAACAATCTGCTCCACTTTTTTCAAAACACGCAAGCCAGTTGGAAGCCATGTATATAAACCCGAGGCAAGATTACGAACAAGGCCTGCTCGTAACATCAACTGATGACTGATCACTTCTGCGCTAGCAGGAGTTTCTTTAAGAGTAGACAGTAAATATTGACTGGTACGCATCGTAAAATTTTCCGTAAAATAGAGATAAGTATAATTGGCGTTATTCTATCAGGGGGCTAGCTTATGAAAAAGTAATATATGTAATATTTATGACTTAGTTACGTCAAAATTATTAATGCGTCGTTTTATAGGTGTTTCGAGTCGTTTTCTTTACAAAAAATGATGGGATAATGAGCATAACAACACTGATTAAATACTTTTATAATTGTAAAAACTTGAAGGAAAGCCGTTCGGGTCAACGAGATAATAAAAAACTCTTGTTTTCACTGGAGGGAAATTTTTTATATCGGCACAATCACTTTATTATATTTATTATCAGCGTATAGTTTGCGCTATTGATGAGTAAGAAAATAAAAAGGAACAAGTGTGCAAATAACGTTTATTCAAGCAGATTACCAAAATGAGCAACACGGTAAAGATTTAGTCATGTTGTTAAATGCTTATGCTCTTGATCCAATGGGTGGTGGTGAAGCATTATCTGATCAAGTTCAGCAAAACTTAGTAACTACAATAGCAAAGCGACATGATTTTTTAACATTACTTTGTTATGTTGACGGTCAACCTGCTGGCATTCTTAATTGTGTTGAAGGGTTTTCTACATTTAAATGCAAGCCGTTACTTAATATCCATGATTGCGGTGTATTAAAAGAATACCGGGGCTTAGGTATCAGCCAAAAAATGTTTAATGAAGTAGAGAAAATATCGCGTGAACGTGGTTACTGCAAATTAACGCTTGAAGTATTAGAGGGCAATACAGTGGCACAAAATGCTTATAAAAAGCTAGGTTTCACTGGTTATGAATTAGATGAAAAAACAGGTAAAGCATTGTTTTGGGAAAAAGTGCTTTAACTTCTTTTTTAACGTTAATGTTTCCTAGAAAACATACCCATAATATTTAGTTTCAAACGGATAGCGTGTAATCATTGCAACCTGTCATTTTAGTTATTATGGGTAAATCTTTGTTTTTCTTTATCGCCAGTGCTAAAACGAAATGGGTTTTCTTTTTTTCGGTACCTTAACGTTATCATCCTGTGATATAGGCATAGAGTCAGGCTTAACTTTATTTGGTTTAGCCTTTTTCTGTGTTGTATTTGATATTGAAGGATTATTAGCTTGTTTGTTAACCGCTTTAGTTTCAGTTATCGGGCTACCTATGGGAGATGCATTCGGACCCGTTTCTGTTTGCTCAGGAGTTGATTCAACAAACGCTTCATTGACGATTAACTGGACTATTTCACCATTAAATTCAATCACATCTTCATGATATACTTTTTTACGTTTTTGGTATTCAACTTCACCATTCAGTAAAACATAGCCTTCACTGATGACGATCTTTGCTTCGCCCCCCCCGCTTACCAAGTCCGCTATTTTTAATAACTTACATAATTCGACAGGTTGGTGGTTTAATTCAATAACTAGGTAACTATCTGACATAGACTTCTCGATAATAAACTGAGATTTATTCTTGTGTTAATTGAGATAACAGCTCTGTGATTTCAGCTTTTATTTCATCGTTATCAATAGTTTTTGCAGCATCATTTGCTTTGTTTGCAAAAATCAGGGCTTGTGCTTCCTCTTCAAATTCAACTTGACGTAGCGCCATTGCTAAATAGGTCGATGCAGTGAAAACCGGCAATGTTAATTTTTCTGCTGTTGCTAAAGCGATTTCATAGATATCCATCGCTTGATCACCATCTTCGGTAAAGTCAGCAAGTGCTTCCCACTGCAGCGGGTGATCTTTTGGTGAGCCTTGGTTCGTGGCACAAAGCTGTTGTAATTTTTTACAACTGGCAAGTCTCAGTTCACCATTGTCGGTATTTGAAGCGTTAGCAATGTCTTGGCAAATGGTAAGAATGTCAGCGTATAAAGGAGCTTTCATAGATAATCCTAGTGTATATAAGTAGTTACCGCCTAAACTTTTAACGTAATTATATTTACAGCGGCATAATTTCAGGCGATATTAGCATACTGACATTTTTTTTACATTAACACGTACACAATACAGGATTGTATGATGAAATTTCGCCTTAATGTACCCGTACTAAGCATTGTTAAGACATGCTTTATAGTCTGCTCATTCTTACTTTTTTCTTTAACCAGCTTTGCTACTGATTGGCCACAAGAGTTATCTGGTGATCGTGGTACTATCGTTGTTTATCAACCTCAGCCTGAAAAACTTAAAGGTAATATTTTAACTGGGCGAGCAGCAATGTCCCTTGAATTAAAAGGCAATCCCAGCCCGATTTTTGGTGTGTTTTGGTTCTCGGCCAAAATAGCGACAGACCGAAGTGAAAATACAGTAACGATTAGCCAATTAAAAGTGACTAAAGTAGGCTGGCCTGACTCGAAAGAATCAGATGAAGAACAGTTTAGTCAATTTGTTGAAGCGCAATTAGTTAGTTCTTCATTTACTGCGTCTTTATCTAAATTGACAGCGAGTTTAACGAGTGCCGAACAAATAAAAGAAAGCCTCGCTGCGATTAAAAATGATCCCCCGATAATACAATTTACCAGCACTCTTTCAGTATTACTTAGTTATGACGGTGATCCTGTTTTTAGGGATATTGAAAATAGTAGTTATCAGCGAGCATTAAATACACCACTTGCGGTAGTAAAGAAAAAAGACCAAGAAAAATTCTATTTAACCAGTGGTCACTTATGGTATCAAGCGTCCACTGCACTTGGCCCATGGTCCATTTTAGCTAACCCTCCAGTTGATCTTAACGCTTTAATCCCAAAAGAAGCTGAATCGAGCGACGCACCCCAAGTCATTTCAGCACCCAACATTGTGACAGCCACTCAGCCGACCGAATTGGTTGTTTCAGATGGTAAAGCTAATTGGACGAGCTTAGTCGGGGGCAAATTACTCTATGTTGAAAATACAGAAACGCCTTGGTTACGTGAGCTTGCCAGTGGTGAAATGTATGTGCTGTTATCAGGTCGTTGGTTTAGTAGTAAAAGTGAACAAGGACCTTGGGTTTTCGTTCGTGCTGATAAATTGCCACAAAGCTTTAAAGAAATCCCACCTGACTCTGCTATTGGTGGCATTAGAACGTCTGTTGCCGGGACCGATGAGGCAGAACAAGCAGTATTAGATGCTCAAATCCCGCAAACAGCAGCGATTAAACGTAGTGAAGCTAAACTAACGGTAAATTACGACGGTGAACCTATTTTCGAGAAAATAGCTGATACACAAGTTGAGTATGCAACGAATACTTCAGCGCAGGTACTTAAAATCTCGGAAAAGTATTATGCGGTTGATAATGGTGTATGGTTTGTTGCCTCTAAGCCTAAAGGGCCATGGCAAGTGGCCGATGATATACCTCAAGAAGCGATAGCCCAAATTCCACCTAGCTCACCAATGTACAATACGACTTATGTCACCGTTTATGATTCGACACCTGAAATCGTTTACGTTGGTTATACCCCTGGTTACATGTGGTCCTACCCCTATTACGGGGTGCCTATTTATGGTACCGGTTGGTATTACCCTCCTTATTATGTTGGCGGTTGGTATTACCCTAGACCTCCCACGTGGGGGCTACATGTAGGTTATAACCCATGGACTGGTTGGAATGTTGGTGTAAGTTGGGGTAGCCCATTCTTTAGAGTCGGTGTTGTTTGGAGCGGTGGTTATCACCACCACCCAAGACCTTGTTGCGGTCGCTATTATGGCGGTGGCTATCGAGGTAATACCAACATAAATATTAATGGTAATGTGAATATTGGCAACTCAGTAAGTATTGCAAATCGTGCTCATGCTAAGAAAAGAATAGCTGAAAATCCTGCTAATAGGGCAGGAGGTAGAACAATGCAAGGTCATAGAACTAATAACTTATATAATCAAGGGGTTAATAAAAAGCGTAATGCTATTAAACAGCCCTTGACAGGAAAAATAAACAGAGCAAAAGTTTCTCCTAAAAGAGCGAACAATGTCTATGCCGACAAACGTGGTGGTGTTGTACGACATGAAAATGGTCAGTGGCAAAACCGTAGTAATAAAAACTGGAAAACTGTGCCGAAACAAGGAACGCTGAATTCCCCTTCTTTTCCTAATCAACAATCACGTAACCAACAGATAAATAGACAAAAGCGCAATAATCGTACCTTTGATCATAAAACAATGAACCGAGAGTTACATGGTCGACAAATGGGAAATATGTCGCGAGGAGCTCGTCAGCCGATGGGAAGTGCCCGACGAGGTAGATAATTTGCTCATCCAAATGATCTCCGCTATAAAATAAATGGACAAAAAGCCTTAGTAAATACCGGATAAGGTTTTTCAATAAACGTCAATAAACGTCAATAAAAGGAAAGAAAGATGAATAAACACCACAGTCTAAAGTTAAGTTTTATTGCTATTGCTGCATTCATGGTGATGAGTTGTAATTCAACTAATCCAACGAATGCGCCACAAGTCTCGCCAGAGGGGATGGAATTAAAAAAATCAACACGCTCAACTATTGCTTATAAAAAAGCAGGCGTTGATTTTTCAGAGTATGACAAAGTGCAAATTCTCCCAAGTGCTGTCGCGTTCAAAAAGAATTGGAAGCGCAATTACAATAGAGATCAGGTCTCATTATCGACAAGAGTAAGTGATGCCGATGTCATACGCATGAAAGCTGATGTGGCTAAATTGTTTGATGAAGTGTTTAAAGAGGAATTTGGTAAGAGTGCTAAATTCCCTATCGTTGATAAAGTTGGTTCAAATACTTTAGTTATAAGGCCTGCCATTATCAATTTAGATGTTGCAGCGCCAGATATTAAGTCATCAATAAATGTAAAAACCTATGCTAGTGAGGCTGGACAAGCTACGTTATTTATAGAACTGTATGATGGTGTCAGCGGTGAAATATTAGCTCGTGCTGTTAATACGGCAGTTGCAGGAGACAATAGTTATTATCAGTGGGCAAACCGTGTTTCTAATCGTGCAGATGCCAAGCGTATGATCCGAAAATGGGCTAAAGCACTAAGAATTAAATTTGATCAAGCCCATACGCCTAAGAGTAACTAGGCAAGGGGTAAATTGTCTGAATGAAAAATAGTGTTAAAGCGTTATTAGTGTATTCCTTTGGCGTATTTATTTTTGTTTGCTCTGCAGTACAAGCTAAACCACCAAGTAAAGTCAAATACTCGGTGCAGCGACAAGAGAATGTTAAAAAACGTGAGAGTTTAGTTTTACCCTATGCATTTAGTACCGATGATTTAGGCTTAGTTTTCGGCGTTGGCGCTATGGCTACCGGTCTTTATCAAAAGCAAATGACTATGGGGGGCACTGTTTATGGTGGCGGAGAAACCAAAGGTTTAGGGGCTGGTCTATGGAATTACCGTCTTTTGGGCAGTAAACGCTTTTTTGTTAGTGCTATTGGCATGATGGGAAAGTACCCGCTGTTACGTGCATACTCGCCTTTACCAGAGGTCTATACACCTGCGCCTAGACCAGGATCTAATGACTCAAGCTTTGATGATTTCATTCAGGGAAGTGGTTCAAGCAATTGGTGGGAGGTGAGCTTAGAATATGTACTACCTTGGGGCAGTGCAAAAAATCACAGTATGTCTCATTACCAATTAAGTGGCGGATTATTGAAAAATAATAGCGAACAGCCTAATTGGAATCCACTAACAACAGGTACCAGCATTGTAATTGCTAGGCAATTTAACCGTTATCAACAATACAGAAATGACAGTGGCGAACTTTCAGGCGCAGTCCATGCACTTGAGTTAGGCCTACTTTATGATAATACCGACTTTCCTGCTAACCCCAGTAACGGAAGTTCACAATATATTGCTTATAGTTATAACCCTGAGTGGTTAGAATCAAAAGAGCAGTGGGATTTTGTTGAAATCGAAGCGAGTAAATATTTTTCTCTAGGCAAAAGTTCATTTGCGAAACAAAATATTATTGCGCTCAATGCTTGGTTGGGGTATTCACCAAGCTGGGATGTTGCTTATGACGATAAAGGGAATAGCCAAGTCACCAATAATGCTCCTTTTTTAGAAGGGGCAACATTAGGCGGTATGTATCGTTTGCGAGGATTTAGACAAAACCGCTTTCATGATAAAGCTGTTGTCTATGCAACAGCAGAATATCGTATGACTTGGGACTATAACCCTACAGCGAATGTACAATGGTTAAGATTTTTAAAGCTTGATTGGTTACAAACCGTTTTGTATGTTGAAGGGGGGAGAGTCTCACCGACCTTTAATAGAGACACACTTTTTTCTGATTGGAAATCTGATGTAGGTGTATCGCTTCGAGCGTTAACTGCAGGTATTGTCGTACGATTAGACTTCACAAGCTCAAAAGAAGGGGGGAGTACTTGGTTGATGATAGGTCATCCGTTTTAGTTTATTAACTTAAGCATATAATATCTGGGTTTTATTGGGTATTAATGTAGCGTTATGGATAAAAATAAATCAAACGCATGGCTTTTTGAAAAAAAACAAGAAACTTCAAGCTTTTCGGTTGACAGCTTTTATGAACTGCCTATAATACGCCCCCGAAGAGACGGACGATTAGCTCAGTTGGGAGAGCACCGCCCTTACAAGGCGGGGGTCACTGGTTCAAGCCCAGTATCGTCCACCACTTTATTCTTTATCCACAAAGAATTAAAACTTAGATGGACGATTAGCTCAGTTGGGAGAGCACCGCCCTTACAAGGCGGGGGTCACTGGTTCAAGCCCAGTATCGTCCACCACTTTATTCTTTATCCACGAAGAATTAAAACTTAGATGGACGATTAGCTCAGTTGGGAGAGCACCGCCCTTACAAGGCGGGGGTCACTGGTTCAAGCCCAGTATCGTCCACCACTCTTTATTTTAAATTCCCTTTTAATTTTTACTTAAACAAGTTTTATAACGTCTCTTTTCTCTCTCTGCCACAAGATGTCATAAGTTCGAACGTCCTCTTTCCAACAAAATATACCGTGCTGCTTTCACCTGAAATTAGTATGAATTTAGCTGTTGTATAAATCAAAAAAGAGAGTAATTATTGCTCATCTTTCTTTCCATTAAAGTCCATTGCAAAGATAAGTTATTTAATTACATCAAAGTGATGAATTAACTCAATTGCGGTGTTAAAATGCGGTCAATTTTTCGATTTATAATCCTAATGTCGCCAAATAGGCGTTGTTAGTGACAGCTTTAGAGATTCTTATGACTTTAACAACACGTTTTGCCCCAAGCCCAACAGGTTACCTTCATGTTGGTGGTGCCCGTACAGCTTTATATAGCTGGTTATACGCCAAGAAAAATGGCGGTGACTTTATCCTTCGTATTGAAGATACCGATTTAGAGCGTTCAACCCAAGCTTCTGTTGATGCCATTATGGATGGAATGAACTGGTTAAATCTTGAATGGACACATGGACCATACTTTCAAACTGAACGTTTTGACCGATATAACGAAACAATAGAACAACTGCTTGCCTCCGGTAATGCTTATCGCTGTTACTGCACCAGTGAAGAAGTTGATGCAATGCGCGAAGAAGCCAAAGCAAAAGGCGAAATAGAAAAATATAATGGCTTATGGCGTGACCGTACAGACCATCCGGCAGATAAACCGTTTGTGATTCGTTTTAAGAATCCGCTTGAAGGCGACGTTATTATTAATGACATGGTTAAAGGTGATATTGCGATTAGTAATGAGCAATTAGATGATTTAATCATTGCTCGTTCTGACGGTACACCTACGTATAACTTAACGGTTGTGGTTGATGATTGGGATATGAAAGTTACCCATGTTGTTCGTGGCGATGATCATGTGAGTAATACGCCTAAACAAATTAACATTCTCAAAGCATTAGGTGCAGATGTACCACAATACGCACATATTCCTATGATTTTAGGTGATGATGGTAAGCGTTTATCTAAACGCCATGGTGCTGTTGGTGTTATGCAATATCGTGATGATGGTTTTTTACCTGAAGCACTTCTAAACTATTTAGTACGTTTAGGCTGGTCTCATGGCGATAAAGAAATATTCTCTCGCGAAGAAATGATTGAATTATTTGATTTAAAGGACTGTAATCGTGCCCCGTCAGGTTTTAATACCGATAAACTCATTTGGGTGAATCAGCATTACATGAAAACGATGGATCCGGCTTATGTTGCAGAACATTTAGCGTGGCATATGGCTGATCAAGGAATTAACACCGACAATGGACCTGCGTTGGCAGATGTTGTGAAAATTCAAGCCGATCGTGTCAAAACATTAAAAGAAATGGCAGATATTTCACGTTATTTTTATGAAGACTTTACGGAACTTGATGCAAAAGCAGTTAAAAAGCACTTACGTCCAGTTGTTAAAGAGCCAATGATGTTAGTTAAAGAGAAATTAGCAGCATTAACTGATTGGTCACCAGAGCCTATTCATGCAGCAATCAACGATACCGCAGTAGAGTTAGAACTAGGCATGGGCAAAGTAGGTATGCCTCTTCGTGTTGCTGCAACAGGTGGCGGTAACTCACCATCGCTGGATATTACCTTAGCATTGTTAGATCAAAGCAAAGTAATTGAAAGAATTGAACAAGCCTTGGTTGTGGTCGAAGCAAGAATTGCAGCCGGTTAATGATATCTCTTATGATTAGTTTAACCACTTTAAATATGTTTAGGAGAATGCCTAGTGCAATTTAGTGACTTTGGTTTAGATAGATGTTTGATCGATACTGTAGAACATCTTGGTTTTAACGAGCCAACACAAATTCAACAACAGGCTATTCCTGCAGCAATGGCGGGGCATGATTTAATTGCTTCATCAAAAACAGGCTCTGGTAAAACGTTAGCTTTTATCATCCCGGCATTGCAGCGATTAAGTAAGAACAGACCTCTATCAAAACGAGATCCACGTGTTGTTATTTTAACTCCGACCCGTGAGCTGGCTAAACAAGTTTTCAGTCAGCTACGTTTATTTACTGCCAATACTCAGTTTAAAGCGGTTTTAATTTTAGGCGGGGAAAACTTTAATGATCAAGTCAAAGTATTAGAGAAGGATCCACACTTCATCGTTGCAACACCTGGGCGTCTAGCAGATCATTTGAAACAAGGTCATTTTTACCTCAATGGTTTAGAATTACTGATATTAGATGAAGCTGATCGTATGCTTGATTTAGGTTTTAGTAATGAACTTAGTCAAATAAATAAGGCGGCCGATCATCGTAAGCGTCAAACGTTACTGTTTTCAGCAACTTTAGATCATGCACAAGTAAATGAGTTCGCTACTGAATTATTGACTAAGCCTAAGCGAATTGCTGTTGAAGCCGGCCATAGTGAGCATGTTGACATTGCTAAGCGTTTTTACCTTGCTGATAATCTCACGCAAAAAGAGGCGTTATTATTACATTTTTTAGCGAGTGAAAAATCCGAACAAATTATAATTTTCACGGCAACGCGAAGTGATACAGAACGTTTAGCTAAGCTATTATCAGAGCAAGAGCTTAACGCTGTTGCATTGAGTGGTGAATTAAATCAAAGCCAACGAAATCAAATTATGGAGAGCTTTTCAAAAGGCCAACATAAAATATTAGTTACGACTGATCTAGCCTCTCGCGGACTTGATTTAATTAACGTCTCACATGTTATTAATTTTGATATGCCAAAGCACACTGAAGAATTTGTTCATCGTATTGGGCGAACTGGTCGTGCAGGAACAAAAGGTGATGCTATTTCATTAGTTGGACCAAATGATTGGCTAAGCTTTAAAAATGTGGAGGCTTTTTTACAACAAAAAATCTCTTTTAGCAAAGTTGAAGGAATTAAAGTTAAGTTTAAAGGTTTAAAACCTAAGAAAGCCAAAGCGATAAAAAACAAAGCTAACGTCGTTCAAGAGAAAAAGTCGACACCGAATAAACCGAGAAAGGTTATTAAGAAAACTTTCTTGGATATACAAGACGCAGGTGAAATGAAAATTATTAAGCGAAAAAAAGCATTAGCGCCAGAACAAATTGAAGGTGATACTAAAAAGGAACAAGACTAAAGTCTGGATAAGAGTAATGGTATCACAATGCATTACCCTTGTTTTGTAGTTGTGAACATTATTAATGTTGATCGCAGTGAATAATAAGGTTTATTACCTTTTAAACGCTGCGATACTTGCCGAACATAGGATTAAATTACTTGTTTATCTTCTGCGATAAGGTAAATAAGTAACTGCTAACACTCTTATATCATTGCATAAATTTGAATCAAAATACTTATATATGTAGTTTATAACCAACTCCTTTTATGGTTATTATCCAATGTGGGTTATCTGGATCCAGTTCTACTTTTTTTCTTAATAAATGCATGTATTGATAAAGATCTGATTTATTTGCACGTCCTCTATTTGGCCACAAATGCGTAATTAGCTTTTCTGTTGTGCATACCCGTTCTGGATCTTCAGCTAACAACTTAAAAAGCTTGAACTCTTTAGCGGTAAGTTCTAAGTTTTTCCCTTTCAAATAGACATTCTGACAATCTCTATCAATTTTAAATAAACCTAATAATTCGAGCTCAACATCGGGGTTAATTAACTTTACTGAGCCATTATGTTGTTTGGTTGAAAAAGAGTCTATGGTACCTAATAATTTTCGCCGATCAGTCCCTAATCTACGATTGTAATTCCTTCGTTCATCAAATACATGAGTGAAATCGATGATGTATTTATTTATATAATCATCAAGTTTTTCAATAAAAGTTTCATCTTTATAATAATTTAACCAAGGCAGTAAAAGATGAAGTGGCATTCTATTTCTATTATGTATTGCACAAATCGGGATAGAATATTTATGATGGATATTGTTTAAAGACTCTAAATGATCTTCAATTAAAGAGGGTGTCATTTCACGTAAATCAAAAATAATTAACTTAAATTTAGGATGAGTTCCATTGCAATAAAGAGGCTTAGAGCGGGGTATACATTTAAGAGTGAAATGATTGGCAACACAATATCCCGTTAACAAACCAATGATAAAACTATCATTGGAAATTATGAGCATACTGTTGTCATGCTGAAAACACGGCATATTTAAATCCTTTTCAAATTTTAAATGACGTAATTAACCCAATAAGTAATCTTAATCTGAAGGTAAGATCGAGGCTTGAATAAAAAGTTAATTCGTTGTTAACAAAAAAAATTTAATTAATACGCCTAAAAATTAAGCAATATTTGCGCCCTAAATAATTTTTAACACTAATACAACCGCTTAAACGACTCTGAATAAAAGACTGATGAAATATAAGTGAAAAGTGTAAAAAATGCTGACAATACTATCAAGCTTGAACACTTTATTTCCACACGATATTTATCATTAAAAATCCAGTAACACCTTACTTTTAATGCCTTTGTATTTAATAACACCAATTCTAAGTTAAGTTTCTGACGTTCATTTTTTAAGTGTTTTTTGATGTGTCTTTAATGGAATTTTAAGTTAGCCGTAGACTACTATTCACAGTGAATACGAAGCCGATGCATTCAGATATATGTTAACGCAGATTTTAGTTAACGCATTTTATATAGGCATACACGCTTTATATGGACGTTTAAGGTGTCACTATTTTTCTTGTAACGTTAGGTTTTTAATCAGATTAATAGTTACTAAATAATTTTTAGTGGAGTGTAAAATATGAAATTTTTTAACAAAAATATACTAGCAGTAAGTATTGCCCTGATACTTAGTTCTGCAGCCAATGTAGCATTGGCAAATGAAGCGGACAATGGCTCCGCTGCAGCAAATGATAACTCGACCGCAACCTCTACCGATAACTCAGCGAATAACAATTCAGATAATAGTAATGACCTTGCTATTTCGGATAATGCTAATGACAACTCTGACAATACTAATAACTCAGATAATAGTAATGATTTAGCTGTTTCAGATAGTGCTAATGACAACTCCGATAATACCAACAATTCGGATAATAGTAATGACCTAGCTATTTCTGATACTGCTAATGACAACTCGGATAATAGTAATAACTCCGATAATAGTAATGACGTAGATATTTCAGATAATGCGAATGATAACTCGGATAATAGCGATAATTCTGACAATAGTAATGATTTAGACGTGGGTATAGCTGATTCAGGCAATGATAACTCTGATAATACAGACAACTCAGACAACAGTACTGATGTAGCAGTATCCGACACGGCGAATGATAATTCGAATAATAGTGATAATTCAGATAATAGTAATGACCTTGCCATTTCAGATAATGCCAATGATAACTCTAACAATAGCGATAATTCTGACAATAGTAATGATTTAGACGTTGATGTCGCTGATTCAGGCAATGATAATTCCGATAATACCAATAACTCGGACAATAGTACTGATGTAGCAGTATCTGATACCGCGAATGATAATTCGAATAATAGTGATAATTCAGATAATAGTACTGATGTAGCAGTATCTGACACGGCGAATGACAATTCGAATAATAGTGATAATTCAGATAATAGTACTGATGTAGCAGTATCTGACACGGCGAATGACAATTCGAACAATAGTGATAATTCAGATAATAGTACTGATGTAGCAGTGTCCGACACCGCGAATGACAATTCCGATAATTCTGACAGTTCAGATAACAGTACCGATGTAGCAGTATCTGACACCGCGAATGATAATTCGGACAACTCAGATAACAGTGATAATACGGACAACTCAGATAACAGCACTGATGTAGCAGTATCTGATACCGCGAATGACAATTCGAATAATAGTGATAATTCAGATAACAGTACTGATGTAGCAGTATCTGACACCGCGAATGACAATTCGAATAATAGTGATAACTCAGATAATTCGGACAGTTCAGATAACAGTACCGATGTAGCAGTATCTGACACCGCGAATGATAATTCTGACAACTCGGACAACAGTGATAACACCGACAACTCAGATAACAGTACAGATGTAGCAGTATCTGATACCGCGAATGACAATTCGAATAATAGTGATAACTCAGACAATTCAGACAATTCAGATAATTCTGATAGCTCAGATAACAGCACTGATTTAGACCTAGCCATTTCAGATAATGCTAATGATAATAGTAATAATTCAGACAATTCTGATAATTCTGATAGCTCAGATAACAGCAATGACGTAGACCTAGCTGTTACAGATAGCTTTAATGATAACTCCGACAACTCAGATAATAGTGATAATTCTGATAATAGTGATAATTCGGACAACTCAGATAACAGTAATGATTTAGACTTGGCAATTTCGGATAATGGTAATGACAACTCCGATAATAGCACTAATGACAATAGCAACAACTCAGATAACTCTGACCATAGTATGACTAATGCGAATGCAATGGGATCTGCAGCGGCTAACAATGGTGGCGTCGCTAGTGTTGATAACACGGATAACAGTGATAACTCTGATAACAGTGACAATAGTTATGCCGAGGCGTCAGATCACTCAGCTTCAGCGAATAATGGCGGGACTGCCAGTATTGATAACAGTGATAATAGTACCAATACCGATAATAGCGATAATAGTGGAGCTTGGGCTGATGGATGGGGAACATCTTCAGCAAATAACGGTGGTACAGCAACTACGACCTATAGAGTTAATGAGTCTGTCTTAACAGGTGCAGTAACTCAAAATAATGTTGCGTATAACCTTAACGGTGCTTCTACAGTCACAAATAGCAATAATATGACAGATACTTTTAATGGAACTGCAGGTATTAACCAAAATGTACAAAACCTTGGTAATAATGCGTTAACCCAGCAACAAGTGTCACTTCAAGGGAATGTTAATGTAAACCAATAAACTCTTCGACTACTCGATAAGTTTATGGGGTAAGACGTTAAAGGAGTTGCTGACATGATGTTAGCAACTCTTATAAGGATAAGGGTTATGAAAAAGCTATATCAAAATATTCGCCTAATCACATTACTAACCTTGTTAGTTTTATGTAGTAACAAAATCTTTGCTGATGATGTTGCTTTAGACGCTGCGATAATTGATGTTGCACCGGTTTTGCTTGAAGAGTTAGATCAAACCCGAGGTCTTGGCGGAATTGTTGATGTTGATGTTACTAATAATGCAAATTTAGCAGCCGAGCTTACTGATAATAAAGTCAGCGACAGTGTGACAGGATATAACATAATAGATCAAGGCTCATTTCATGATGCAAGTGGTGTCTTTTCTATAATTCAAAATACGGGAAACAATGTCATTATTCAAGATTCGACTATTATTACTATTACAATAACTCCCGAGTAAAGGTACCCGTTATGAGTCAATTGTTTAAGGTATCTACATCATTATTAGTCTTACTGCTAACGCTAATTATTCCTGCTTTTGCAGGTACGGTTAATTTAGGAGGAGGCTTTAGTGGAGGTAACTTCTCGATAAATGTTTCAAGTATCAAAGAACAGCGCTTCAAAACAATTTATAAGCAACAATATGATTTCAGTTGCGGCTCTGCAACCCTCGCAAGTCTATTATCTTTTCATTATGACGATGTTGTTGATGAACTCATGGTTTTTAAAGATATGTATAAGTATGGTGATCAACAAAAAATACAGCAGCATGGGTTCTCATTGTTCGATATGAAGTTATACCTTTCACGGCGGGGTTATAGATCTAATGGTTTTAAAATCAGTTTAAATCAGTTAGCTAAAGCTGAAATTCCGGCCATTACAATTATTAATAATAAAGGCTATATGCATTTTGTTATTATAAAAGGTAGTGATGAAAAAGAAGTATTAGTAGGAGATCCTGCTCTGGGAATTAAAGTGTACAGCAGAGAAGAGTTTGAAAAAATGTGGAATAAACAAATTATTTTTGTTATCCAAGATAAAAAAGATATTGCCTCTAATCATTACCAAACGCAAGAAGAGTGGAATTTACGAGTAAAAGGACATTTAGGTCTTGCTGTTGATCATTCTAGTTTAGCACTCTTTAATATACTCCAACCTTCTGGTGTTGATTTCTGATATAAACTTTAGGATATTTACATGAATATTAAATCAGATATGCTTCTAAATAATCTATATATGCTGGTGGTCTTAGTCACTATGTCAGGAGTAGCTTTAGCTGTCAGCTCGGAAGATGGAGATTTTGAACCACCATCAGAGACAGAGGAATGGCACAAGGTATCTGATTCAAACTTAGCTTATACACGAGGTGGCTTTATTTTACCAAACGGTGTTGTTGTAGATATCAGTTTTGAAAAACTATTATTTAGAAATGGCGAAGAAACCGCTAGCTCATATTTTGAAACCGCAGATAACCAGTATTTAGTTAATGATGGGAAGTTGAACATACCAGGGTTATCGAATGAACTATTTCAGTCTGTTATCCAAAATGATCTAGATAACCAAACGCTACAAACTATAAACAATATTAACATTGATATTAAAAACTTAAATAATATCAACCTAAGCCCAAATGCTAGTCAATTTTATAATTTGCACTCTTTGCCTATTAACATTCACTAATAGCTATTATCCAAAAGTTATCCTATTTCGTTCTAATTGGCAGAGCATACTTGAATAATATGATTGTTCTTATTAAGACAACTTCTTTATCAATGCTATTTTAAAATAGTATGTTCAGGCTAATTACTCCTTCAATATTTATTCAGGTCCATCTTGCGCCTTTATCGGTTTCGACTGAAGAGCATGGGTATAATGCCTTGGGCAAAAGGCAACAAAGAGTTGTGGAAGGGAAATCCCAAAACACTTAAAGCTCTGTTGTATAAAGTAAAGTGATGAACAATGGTTTGACTGAGAGTAATTAAGCCACCAACTACTTGTTCTTAGCTGCTACTTTCAAAGTAGGTTTTATTACAATTGGAGTTTAAAGAGAGACATATATAAAATGCAACTATTTAACAATATTGTGTTAGAACATCATTGGAACCCTGAAATTAAGTCGAACATCTGGGGCATCGTCAGTAACACCAATATTTAAAGATAAGTTTAAATTAGTTGTTGTTGAATAGTTGAATGAATAACCAATAATCAACTGTCCAATATCAAGTTCACTTCCTTCAATTTTGATATTATCAATTTTTGACTTCAGTACATGCTTATGGGAGTAACTTAAACTCATGGAAGTACGATCATTTAAGGAGAGGCCTAAGCCAAAGCTAAATCCTACGCTATCACCGGGATTAACTTGCCCTACCTCTTCATTAGTTTCTAAATTATTACCATAACTTATATTACCAAAAAGTACGCCAGGATCTGTGGAATAAATTGCCGTTAAACTAGGTTGGATGCTATAAAACCCGGATCCTGTTGGTAACTCTATAGGAAAAACAACGCCAGGGTTTGATTCTACATACTCAACTTCGAATGGACTTGTACCTGTAGGGATTGTTGCGACAAGATTGAACACATAAATTGCTCCGCCATTGGCGCCAGAATTGAGCTGATAACGTGTAGATAACTCTATATCACCCATATCACTTCCACTAGCGGTAAATATTTCATCTTCACTAACGCCTACACTTACTGGGCGAGAGCGTTGACTATCATTTCGCCCTATGTATGAAAGTTTCATATCAACTTCCCAACGATCATTCATACCATATCGAGCACCGAGGCTACCAACAAAGGTATGTCGCTTGATTTCTCTAAGGTCTATCAAACCAACAACTAAGGCAGGAAGAAAAGAGTATGCATCTAGAAATACACGATTAGAATCTGTATATGAATAACCAAATCTTGGCTCTATTATCAAAGTACCTGATCTGGTTAACACACCACTATTGTTTGTACTTAACTTCGGTATCGCAGACACATCAATTCGTGTGGCTTGTTTAGGTGGGGCCTTACCTACGGGTTTATTGATTACAGTCGTAGATTTAGGTTTGGTATTACTAGCTTGCTGGGCGTTTTTATTCGTAGATGATTTAGGCTTTTGATTACTGGCTTGTTGGGCATTTTTATTTGGAGAAGGTTTTTTTTGTTTTTGCTTGTTATTAGAGGATTGGTTTCTAATTAAACGTTTTAAGTTTTCTATTTCTCGACCTTGCTTTGTCAGTATTTTAGATTGTCTTTCTAATTCAAGCTGATATTTTTTTTCAACTGACTCTGTCTGGGCAGCAGCGTCCTGTGAATAACTAAAAGGGCTTGTAGACATCAACAATGCAAACATAAATACAACTAGTTTATATCGTTTTACAGGGGTTAAGATTATGTGGCTAGTAGTTTTTTTCATAAATTTCTCTTATATGAAAACATTCAAAGTTTTTAGTCAATCATTGAAAGTGAACAAATATATTTGTTAACTTAACATCATGCTTTTAGACCCAAGAGGTAGTTAATATAAGCTTATATGTTAACCCTTGAAATGCAAATTTAGGGGGAAATAATCAAGAGTAGGCAACTAGCTTTATTGCTTTTATTTCTAAAAATTATCGGCTAATGAACCAATAAATTACTATAAGTTACTGTTTTTTATTTTATTATGCATTATTCGCTTTTATTAATAAAAACTTTCGTATTCAATGAATAGTGAAAAATGGTAAGTTATTATGAACAAGCGAATTGATTTTTACTTATGATGAATGCGTTTGACTAAGATAATTATTATATTTATATAAGGATGTTTCATGACCATCATGCAAAAAGTACTATGGTTAATTGCCAGTGTTGGTAATTTTTCAGCAGGGTACTTCTATATGCACAGCCAAAGTGCTTTTAGTTTCTTCGTTTTAATTTCCACGTTAATTTATAGCATTATTGGTATATATGATATCTTCTATAGTCACCATAGCTTAAATCGGCTTTACCCTGTTGTGGCTTATCTGCGTTATTTCCTTGAATCTTACCGCGTTGAAATTCAGCAATATTTTATTGCTAACGACACCGAAGAACGTCCCTTTAATCGAGAGCAACGTAGTCTGGTATATCAGCGCGCTAAAAATGTCCGAGATACCATTGCTTTTGGTACTCAACGTAACCTTGTGGAAGATAACTATTTGAGTTTATGGCATTCGTTGGCGCCTACTATTGTGAATGAAACTTCCAAGAGAGTTATCATTGGAGGAAGTAGTTGCCAGCAGCCTTATTCAGCATCATATTTAAATATTTCAGCAATGAGTTTTGGGTCATTAAGCTCTAATGCGATTGAAGCATTAAATTTAGGTGCTAAAAAAGCGGGGTGTTATCATAATACTGGTGAGGGCGCTGCAAGCCCATATCATTTGAAACATGGTGGTGACATTGTATGGCAGTTAGGGACTGGGCTTTTTGGCTGCCGAGATGAAAAGGGGCGATTTAACCCCGATACCTTTGAAAAAACTGCTAAATTACCACAAATAAAGATGATTGAAATAAAGTTATCTCAAGGGGCAAAACCAGGTCATGGCGGGGGACTTCCTAAAGCTAAAATAACCGATGAAATAGCGAATATTCGTCATATCTCTAAAGATAGAGACTGCATTTCACCCGCGGTAAACCCAGAATGTACTTCACCAAAAGACTTGTTAACATTCATCGAACAATTACGTAGTTTAAGTGGCGGTAAGCCTGTTGGTTTTAAATTATGTATTGGTAACCCCGCTGAATTTCTAAGTATTTGTAAAGCGATGTTAGAAACAGGTATTACGCCTGACTTTATTACTGTTGATGGAGCAGAAGGAGGTACAGGCGCCGCGCCAGTGGAGTTTACTAACCGATTAGGTTTAATCTGTTTAGAGGGAATAAGCATCGTTAATAATGCTTTAGTTGGTGTGGGACTTAGGGATAGAATAAAAATAATTGCTTCGGGCAAAACGGCATCAAGTTTTGATTTACTAGAAAAAATTGCTGCTGGTGCTGATGTGGTTAACGCTGCTCGTACTATGATGATGGCTATTGGTTGTATTCAATCAAGACATTGTAATACTAACCTTTGCCCGACTGGTGTTGCGACCCAAGACCCTGCTAGAGGCAAAGCCATTGATATAGCATCGAAAAGCGATAGAGTAAAAAATTTCCATAGCAACACGTTGTCGAGCTTTTTTGAATTGGTAGGTAGTATGGGATTGGACGATCCTGCGAGACTGAGGCCTCAAATGATAAAGCGACGCTCGCCTTATGGCATGCAAATGTCAATGGGAAGTCTGGTGACGCCTTTATCATTAAATGCGTTGATAGAGCCTTCACTTAGCGATGTAGAATTGGATGAGTCATGGCAACACTGGTGGCATACTAGTAGTGCTGAGCAGTTTTATGTTGATGATGTATTTATACTAAAAGCGCCAGAATTTCATCAAGCAAAAGCCTCACGAAGTTAATTGAACAAAAATTAAGCTTGGGAGGCTATGTAACGTGCTACTCAAGCTTGTTGTATGTTGAGCTAAAATCTAGAAAGGTTACTCTGCAATAAGTTGTTTAAGGGTATAACTTGTATTGCCATTACCTAATTTGTCTTTCATGTAAGGTAATACCTCTTCAAGTTGTGATGTTAATTGCCATGGCGGATTAACAATGAACAATCCTGTGCCTGTCATGCCGTATTCTTCAGTGTCATTTTCTAAGCAAAACTCAACTTGTAATAGGTTTTTAACATCACTGTTCCTGAAGTCTTTTTCCATTTGCTCGATAAAATGACGTTTAACAACAGGGTACCAAACAATATAGGTACCTGTTGAGAATTTATTATAAGCTTTAACTATGGTACTTACCGCTTTTTGATAATCTTCTTTTAGTTCGTAAGGAGGATCGATTAAAACAACGCCACGACGACTGGGTGGTGGTATTAAACCAAGTACACCTTTATAGCCATCAGATTGCTTAACAAATACTTTACGCCAGCGTTGGCAAAAATCTTCTAAGTGTTGAATATCACTCGGGTGTAATTCAAATAGATGACTTGAGTCTTGACGTCGAACAAATGCTTTTGCAACGCCAGGAGAGCCAGGATAAATATCGAGTTCACTATTAAGGTTAAGGCTGTTAATTAATGATAAATACGGCTCAAGTGCTTGTGGTGCATTATCATCATTGATTATTTTGGCAATACCGTTTTTATATTCACCTGTCTTTTGTGCATATTCATCAGCTAATTGGTACATTCCTGCACCTGAGTGGCTATCAATATAGCAAAACCCTTTTTCCTTACGGGTCATATAATCAAGCACTAGCGATAAAACACTGTGTTTTAATACGTCAGCGAAATTTCCCGCATGAAAGGCGTGACGATAACTTAGCATAATAAGACCTTTTGAATTGTTTGGTTAATAGTGAAAATACTGGAAAGAATAAAGCGACAAAATAGAGTGACTTTCTACCTTGTCGCTTGATGTTCTGAGATAAGTTAAGCCTGGCTGGCTAAGTACTCGTCGTAAGTACCTGCAAAATCGATATAACCTTCACTGGTTAACTCGATTACCCGGGTAGCAATGGTTGAAACAAACTCTCTATCGTGACTAACAAATAATAAGGTTCCTTCATATTGCTCTAATGCCATGTTTAATGATTCAATTGATTCCATATCCATGTGGTTCGTTGGCTCATCGAGCACTAATATATTTGGTTTTTGCATCATTAATTTACCAAATAACATACGACCTTTTTCACCACCAGACAGCACGCTTACATTCTTTTTAATATCATCAGCAGAGAAAAGTAAGCGACCTAAGTAACCACGTACAGCTTGCTCGTCATCTGTTGGTTGGCGCCATTGACTCATCCATTCAAACAAATTCATATCATTTTCAAATTCGTATTCATGATCCTGAGCGTAATAGCCAATATTAACATTTTCAGACCAAGTATACTCTCCAGAATCTGCCTCATAACCCACTTCATTCATTAATGAGCGTAAGAAGGTTGTTTTGCCAATACCATTCTCACCGATGATAGCAATGCGTTCACCAACTTCGATTAAGGCAGAAATATCTTTAAGAATGTGTGCATCGTCAAAGCTTTTATTTAATTGCTCAATAACTAAGGCATTACGGAATAATTTCTTTTCTTGCTCAAAACGAATAAATGGATTGCTTCGACTTGATGCTTTGACTTCATCCAGTTGAATTTTATCTATTTGCTTAGCACGTGAAGTTGCTTGTTTAGCTTTTGATGCGTTTGCTGAGAAACGGGCAACAAAGGCTTGAAGCTCGCCAATTTGCGCTTTTTTCTTGGCGTTGTCAGACAATAAACGCGCTCGGGCTTGCGTTGCTGCCAACATGTATTCATCGTAGTTACCAGGGTAAACTCTAAGCTCACCGTAATCTAAATCGGCCATATGGGTACAAACACTGTTCAAAAAGTGTCTATCATGCGAAATAATGATCATGGTTGAGTCACGCTCATTTAACGTTTCCTCAAGCCATTGGATTGTATGAATATCCAAGTTGTTGGTTGGTTCATCAAGTAATAAGATATCAGGATCTGAAAATAAAGCCTGAGCAAGCAATATACGAAGTTTAAAGCCTGGAGCTATTTCGCTCATTAAACCATAGTGTTGTTCAACAGGAATACCAACACCCATTAATAATTCACCAGCGCGACTTTCAGCAGAGTAACCGTCCATTTCTGCATACTCAGACTCTAAGTCACCCACTTTCATGCCATCAGCTTCACTCATTTCAGGTAAAGCGTAAATGCGATCACGTTCTTCTTTTACAGACCAGAGCTCTGTATGCCCCATAATAACTGTATCAATAACGCTGTATTCTTCAAAAGCAAACTGGTCTTGGCGTAATTTACCTAAGCGTTCACCTGTATCAAGGTTAACGTTACCTGATGTTTGCTCTAAATCACCACCTAAAATTTTCATAAAGGTTGATTTACCACAACCGTTTGCGCCGATTAAACCGTAACGGTTACCGCCACCAAATTTTTGTGAAATGTTTTCAAACAATGGCTTAGCGCCAAATTGTTGAGTGATGTTATTTGCTGCTAGCATGATGTGTTCCGTCGAATGTTGAGTTTTACTGAATTGATTTTCGCCAGTAAAATAACCGATAAAATATTTCGCGCGATTATACACTAATTTTAGTGATATTCTTAGACTATTTAAATTTGACTGTTATCTGTAAGGAGTCATAAATTTATACAGTAACTGTAGCTATTTCATGTAGTATTGGAAAAATTTTGAAAAGAGAAGTTAGCTCGAAAAATGGCGCAAGGGCAAGTAGTTACAGGCAATATTGATGCTTATACCAATTCCATTAAATTATTGCTCACTTGTGCTGGTTAAAATACTTCACGACTGCGTTGCTCTCAATCCCAATAGCCAGCTATTACTCAATCGAGCGCCTTGCCCTGATTTATTTTTCCTACGCACAACAAGATCACAAACTTAATGAAACTGGTATTATGTACATTTTTTGTCTTTTATAAATAGTCCAAAGCGACAGTTACTTCAATGGCAGTTAAAGAAACGATTAGCAGATATGGTTGAATATCTACTAACTATCATGCTTCTTTATTTTTCTTACCCTAAAAAACTATTACTTAGCCTTTTTTCTATCAGAAAATTGATTGTCAGAAAAACGCGTTAAGCCTCTTTTATGGGCTGGTGTTTTTTTTCTTTTGCCATTGCCTGGTCCTGATCTCGCTTTATTTTGACCTGGACTTGTTTTAAAGCCTTGTGAATTATTTTTGCCTTGCCTGTCTTTATTGGCTAATTGTTGTTCACCACGAGTTTCTCTCGGTACAAGGCAATTTGGTGCAGAGCCAATAAGTTTAGCGAGTCCCATTTTAGTCAAAGCTTGGCGTATTTGAGGCCAATTTATTGGGTCGTGATAACGTAGTATTGCTTTGTGTAGACGTCGCTGAATAGTCCCTTTTGGTACGTTAATTTTACCGTCTATTTTGGCTAAATTTTTACTGGTTACATTGCGTAAGGAATTAAGTTCAGTGTGGTAAAGCGTGGTAGCATTCGCTAAAGGCGAAGGGTAAAAGTTTTGTACCTGATCTAACTTAAAGTTATTTCCTTTAAGCCAAAGGGCTAAGTTAACCATGTCTTTATCGGTTGTGCCAGGATGAGCAGAGATGAAATAGGGGATCAGATATTGCTTTTTGCCAGCAACTTTAGAGTAATGATCAAACATTTCTTTGAATTTATCATAACTGCCCATACCAGGCTTCATCATGTTATCTAAAGGGCCTTGCTCGGTATGCTCAGGGGCAATTTTTAAATAGCCACCAACATGATGGGTTGCTAATTCTTGCACATATTCTGGGTGCTCTATTGCTAAATCATAACGAACACCTGAAGCAATTAATATTTTTTTAATACCTTTTACTTTGCGCGCTTTACGGTATAACTCTATTGTTGGCGTGTGATCTGTATCTAAATGGCCACAAATTGTTGGCCAAACACATGAAGGTTTTCTACAGGTTGCTTCAGCTTTTTCACTTTTACAGTTAAGTTGATACATATTGGCCGTTGGACCACCAAGATCTGAAATCACGCCAGTAAAACCGGGCACTTTATCTTTAATGTCTTCAATTTCATTAATGATAGATTCATGGGAGCGACTCTGAATAATGCGTCCTTCATGCTCGGTAATTGAACAGAAAGTACAGCCACCAAAACAGCCACGCATTATGTTAATCGACGTTTTTATCATGTCATAAGCCGGTATTTTCGCTTTACCGTAACTCGGGTGGGGCACGCGTTTGTACTCCAAACCAAATACCCCATCCATTTCTTCAGTCGATAGAGGTTTAGCAGGTGGGTTTAACCATATCAAACGAGTTCCATGGCTCTGTACTAAGGGCTTTGCAGAAGTAGGATTTACCTCTTGATGGAATATACGTGATGCATGGGCATAGAGTACTTTATTATCTTTTACTTGCTCAAAAGTAGGTAAGTTAATGTAAGTGGTTTGCCAAGGTTTAGCCTTTTTATCCCAAGTTTTATTTCGGTAATCAGCAATTTCAATAGCTTGTGCCGTTTTAGTGATATCGTTATTAAATGCAGTACTTTCTGTTTGCGGTTCATTATCACTACATGTTGTGGGTGTGATTTCTTCATAAGGGCTCGGAATGGGATCAATTTTACCCGGTCTATCAATATCCCGAGAATCAATGCCTTGCCAACCAGGAAGTGCTTGATTGGTTAAGAATGCGCTGCCTCTAACGTCAGTTATATTTTTAACATCTTCACCTCGGGCGATACGATGAGCAATTTCAACTAACGGGCGTTCGGCATTGCCGAATACTAACAAATCTGCTTTTGAATCAAATAAAACAGAGCGACGTACCTTATCGGACCAATAATCATAATGCGCAATTCTACGTAAACTTGCTTCTATACCACCAATTATGACTGGTACACCTTTGAAGGCTTCTTTACAGCGTTGGGTGTATGCTGTTACGGCACGGTCGGGGCGTTTACCACCCTCATCGTTTGGAGTATAGGCATCGTCATGACGCATTCTGCGCTCTGCGGTGTATCGGTTGATCATGGAATCCATGTTACCGGCGGTAACGCCAAAAAATAAATTAGGTTTTCCTAATTCCATAAAGGCGTCTTTTGAATGCCATGCAGGCTGTGAAATAATACCAACTCTGAAGCCTTGTGCTTCAAGCATACGACCGATAA
>MAAB01029227.1_pt1 | contig 65572 bp, 55 predicted proteins | sample 1115991 | NCBI WGS metagenome assembly MAAB01 (sample SAMN04961124, study PRJNA320927) | seawater metagenome | isolation source: sample BD02T18 sea water enriched with oil for 18 days | place: USA:Gulf of Mexico | collected 2013-07-27
TTTTGCGAATTTGATTAGCACATTCGGCTAAAACAATAGCGCCAGCGGTAGAAACATTCAAAGAATTACCCATGCCAAACATAGGAATGTGTATTTGTTGATGACTTAATTGTAATGCTGCTTCACTCACCCCCTTGCGTTCATTGCCTAATACTAAAACACAGGGTGATGGATAGGTAACATCATTATAATCAACTGACTGATGGCAAAGTTCAACACTAAAAACTGTATACCCTTTATCTAATAACGTTTGCACGCTGGAAATAGTGCTATTACTATATTCAATACAAACCCATTTAGCTTCATTTCTCGAGGCTTTCTTCAACTTTTTATCTGAAATAGTAAGTTCACCACAGATAATGATTTTTTCGATAGCAAAAGCATCAGCCAATCGAATAAAGGCACCAATGTTGTAGCTATTAGTGACATTATCCAATACCACCACCAACGGGATTTTGGGTTTGTGTAAATATTCATTTCGAGTTGGTTTGTTTATTCTAAGGTCTTCTTTACTAAGCTGTATTTTTGAATTCATGGCATATATTCTTGTTAAATACTAATAGGATGGCATAGTTAATTTAGCCACTTAATTAGAGATAGTATCAGGGAGTGATATTATTGTTTCAGCGATTGATATGTAATTTTCCCTCAATTAGCTCTTTTTGGCTAGCCAAATATTCCGTCATAAAACGTACAAATGTTTGAATTTTTATGTTTTTACGCATGTCAGGATGGCTTAAAATCCACAAGTCATATTTACCTTCAGAAATGTACGGGGGTATTCGGACAATGTCTGGATCAGTATCCCCTTTAAAACAAGGTAATATTGAAACCCCCAAGCCCTGTTTACATGCTTCTAATTGCAAAAGGGAGTTTGATATTTTATGTTTTGAAGCAAATCTAGGGTACTCTTTTGCAATAAGACCAATTGGGCGTCGTAGTTTGTCGGTCCAGCCTATCCAATTTTGCTGCGCGAGCCATGTTGAGTCATCTAGTTTAGCGATATATTTTTTACTGATGTAACAAGCTCTGTGAATAACAGCAACCTTACGGCCAATAAGATATTCAGGTGGATTTTTCACTATTCTAAAAGCAACATCAGCTTCACGGTTAGCTAAATTTAACTCTTTAATTGAGTCCAGTATTTCAATGTCTATATTGGCATACAGTTTACAAAAGTTAGCAAAAGCGGGCATTAACAAACCTGAGCCTAATAGATCGGGCATAGTGACTCTTATATCTCCAGCAAGATCTTCATCTTTTCCAATGATCTTGCGCTCTACCGAGCTTAATCTTTCTTCTAAATAAGAGGCCTCATTATAAATTTCTTCGGCAAGTTTAGTTTTGATATAGCCTTTGGAACTTCGCTCAAATAGGCGCTGACCTAGGGCTAATTCAAAGCTGTTTATTCGTCTTGATACTGTGGTGTGATTAACTCTTAGATGAGTTGCTGCAGCCCTTACCGAACCCGCTTTACATACGGATAAGAAAAACTTTAAATCATCCCAATTCAACATAGTGCTTACTCAATATTTATCGCTAAAGGGTATTATAATAGAAACAGTGTTAATTAAGTGGTGCATTTATGCAACAGCTTAATGCATTTTAGATTATTTACTCGTTTGTTTAATACGTCTTAAGATGTTTTACACAATATATGCACAGCTAAGTGCATATATTTGTTTATAAACAAAGGAGAGTAAGATGAAAAACAACAGTTTAGGTAAGTCATATTTAATTGAAAAACAAGTGACTATAAATGCACCGTTAAATAAAGTTTGGCAGGTGTTGGCTGACTTTAATGATGTATACACTTGGGCACCAACGGTAACGCATTCTAATGGTTTAGATGACAAAAATAATCAAGTAGGGGCTGGAAGGCACTGTAAAATAGAAGGTTTTGGTTCTATAGATGAGGTAATAACACAGTGGCGAGAAAATGAAGGTTTTACTTATACTATTTCAGATTTAGGTCCATTAACTCAAGGTTTAAGTCGCTGGACTTTAACAGAAAATACCGCAAATAAAACCACAATAACGGTAGAGTTTGGTTATGAGCTAAGGTTTAGTTTAGCGGGTAAGTTATTACATAAATTGGTTATGCGTAGAAAACTTGAAGCGGGTCTACCTGAAACTTTACAAGCGCTAAAGAAGCGAGTTGAAAGTGGTAAGCTTGTTAGGCCTTTACTGACAGATGCGCTAGCATCACATATGTCATAAATCGCTTTTATTATGAAAAAAGTTCAACTATTAAGTGGCGAAATTGCCGATAAAAATGCACCCCAAGCACTACTAGAAGACGGTAGAGCTTGTATACCTCAACATTATCTTAAATATCAACATACCATTACGAGTGTTGAAGAGCTTATTTTAAAGTTGGAATATTGTGACAGGTATCCCATTTTTGTTTCTCAAGATGCTCTAGGAGTAACGATACAAATTGGCATTATTGGTGCTGATAACTATAGCGGTAACCAGCAAAATGAAGCATTTAAAATAGTTTATGGCAGGAAATGGCGAATAGAACCACAATTACCTAGTGCTGAAATTGTTCAGACGGTTTTTCTTGCGATTAAAAAGGCAAGAGAACATGAGGTGAGAGAATTATTTCGACTAACCAATATGGATAAAGTAACAACCCCATTTAATGGTCACCATGATTTGATTATGTTAATAAATAGTAAGGAGCAACTTAACAGAGTAGATGAAGAAAAGTCGTGGCAGCAGCTTCAAAGTGAACTAGATAACATTCGTTATGATCATGCCTCTTTTCACCTACTTAATATTGAAAACAGATACGAAAAATACTGGCTAGTTGAAATTGAAGTTCTAGTGGAACCTTTAACAGCGTTACCTGAATTAAGGCAACATCAGTTGCTGGTATTAGTATTGGACAAATTAACTCTTAATGTCTTATGTTATCAGTTAATGGCTGAGCTCATTCGTTTAAGTGACCGACATGTGGATGAGCACTTTATGTATTTAGGAGTAGCAAGGTTTAGTCAGAAAAATGATATTAAAGTTATTGCTAATATCTCGGCTAATACCCGAGGGCTTCATAAGTTATTACATGCTGCTGAGTTTGAAAAAAAGTGGCGAAATGAAAACTATTTAGTTGATCTAACGCGGGTACCTCACCTAAGAGCGAGCATACTTTCAGAGCGGATAAAAGGTTTATTAAACTCGTTCAACAGTATTGATGGAATATTGCCTAATTATCGTTGATGTTAGGCTTTATACTGATTGGTATTATCAATGAATATCGTTAAAGTGTTTTATTTCTAGTAAAGTAAGTAGTTATTATTAAAACTATAAATCGTAGTGTTTGCCATGTTTACAGATGAAATTAATAACTTACCCGTACTTTATTCTCTAAGAAATTGTCCGTATGCCATACGCGCAAGGTTAGCAATATATAAATCGAAACAAGAAATTGCATTGATAGATGTTGTTTTAACGAATAAACCTGAGGAAATGATAACGGCATCACCCAAAGGTACTGTACCTATTTTAGTGCTTGAGCAAGAAGGAGAGCCATTGAAGGTTATTGATGAAAGTTTAGATATTATGCTTTGGGCATTAAAGAAGGCTGACCCAGATGATCTTTTACATAATAAACAAGAAAATACCGATACGAGTAAATTAGCGGACATGCTCAGTTTAATTGCTATTTTTGATAATGAATTTAAAACGCAATTAGAAAAGTATCGATGCGCCAAACGTTATCATGAAGATAATTTACTTGAGCTCAGACAAGCCTGTGAAAAACATCTACACAATATAGAAGAGCGGTTGAATCAGCATTCGTTTATTATCTCAGACAAGGAAAGCTTAGCAGATATCGCGTTGTTACCTTTTATAAGACAATTTGCAAAAGTCGAGCGTCAATGGTACTTACAATCACCTTACCCAAAGCTTCGACAATGGTTGAATAATTACCTGCAAAGCCCGATGTTTTCAAAAGTAATGGCTATACACAAACCATCTTAAGATGATTACTTCACATTTTAAACCTAGCTATCCGTCTGCTATTAATGCTTTTATTTCTCTCATCTTGAAAAGGCCCTGCATGCGCATAGTGGTTATTACCCCAGCCATCGCTGCTCCACCAATACCTGCGGTCATGATATCTGCCCCCGTTAAATAAAGGTTTTTGACTTTAGTTTCAGTGTGTAAGTGGGCTTGTTTAAAGCGTTCAACGGTATGTTCTAACCCATATATTTCGCCTTTATCATTTAATTGATAGCACTCAGTGGATAATGGCGTTGACAATTCATAATAATCTAGTGCCGCTTTAAGTTGTGGCCTATGTTCAAAGAGTTTTTCAAGTAACTTTCTAGACAGTTGCTCTTTTAATGCTTCATAGTCTTCTCCACGTTTATTCCAATCCGTGCCCAACCATTTTTCAAACCAATCCATATTCGCTAACGTGACAATTTCAACCGTTGATTTATTTGGAAATCGTTCATTCCACTCAGGATCTTTACTTGAGGGAAAAGAGATATAAACCACAGGAAACTCTCCATTTCCACCTTTAGCTTTTTCATAATTAGCAACATTAAGTTCGTGATCAGGCGTTGCATAAATCCATAAATTAGTGGTATCTAAGCCAAGTTCTTCGCTGGTACCGTTAAAACCACAGTATAAACACAGTGACGCCCCTGAAGGTTTAATTGTTTCTGCTTGTTTTTTAAGATTATATTGCTGTTGAATTTCTATCGGTAATAACTTAGTAATTGTATTAATGTAACCAATATTACTAACAATTTTCTTCGCATTAATGACCAGACCACTACTGAGTTTTACTCCCCTAGCTTTATTATTTTTCACAATAACGTGTTCAACTTTAGCATCGGTAAATACATCTCCACCGGCTGCTAATATGGTGGGAATTATTTCACGGGCAATTGCTGACGCGCCGCCAATAGGGTAAGCCCCCCCGTGTAAATAATGCTTAACTAATAAAGCATGCATTAAAAAACTGGCTTTGTTCGGGGCTAAACCGTAATCCCCCCATTGACCTGTTAAAACTGAAATAAGTTTTTGATTGCTGGTTAAGCCCTCTAGCACTTGGCGAGTTGTTTGAAAATACTCAGGTCGAACAAACTTTGGACGTAGCCAATGAAACGCTTTAACCATCCACCTAGGTAAGGCTTGTGCAGCAAAAAACTTATTGGAATTAAAGCTAACGTCTCTGACTAAATTTACGTAGTTGTTGATGGCTTCTTGATCATCAGGGAATTTTTGTGATAATGATTTGATAAAGTTATCAGTACCCGCGATAAAATCAAACGACTCATCTCCAATAATTATTTTATCGTATACAGGGTCCATCGCCTGCCACTTTAAGCGTTTCTCACTAACAAGGTCGAAAATTTTCCTCAGCGGTGAATGTGCTCGGTGTACTTCGCCAATGTAATGTACACCAACATCCCACTCATAGCCCTTGCGTTGATATGCATGGGTAAAACCTCCTGCGGTGTAATGTTGTTCTAACACACACACTTTTTTACCCAGTTTGGCTAATAGTGCAGCATTGATGAGGCCACCAATGCCAGAGCCAACCACAATAACATCGTAATTATCTTTTACGTTTTTAACTTGTAGACGGCGCCCTGTACGAACAGGAATCTTTTTTCTTTTATTTATGGTTGATTCAGTCATTATTATTTTATTTTTTATTTTTAACTTTATAACAGAGTATCAAAAAGTATTGCCATGGTCTGTTATTTTTACTTTGTAAGGAATGTGATTCCATTGTGTTTTGTAGACTTCTAACTTTCAGTCAATAACTGGTTTTCATCTCAGTGTTTTCTTTCACTTATATATCGTATTAACGCAAAGTCATTGTTGCCATAAATAAAAAATTGTATTTTAAAATAGCGCAATAATTAATTTGAATAGGTTGATCATAAATATGTTATTTACCTTTCGTTGCACATTTTTATTTAAACTTTACAGTCATTAAGATAAATTACTGTCAGCTACATTAACCTCAATTAGGAATTTTTATGAAACTAGCCTCTCTTGCCTTGCATCACGGATACGATTCTGAAGCCACAACTAAAGCAGCCACTACACCTATTTATCAAACGACCTCGTATACGTTTGATAGTACGCAGCATGGTGCAGATTTATTCGATCTAAAAGTTCCTGGTAATATATATACTCGGATAATGAATCCAACTACCGATGTTTTGGAACAAAGAGTTTCTGAAATGGAAGGTGGTCTTGCTGGTTTAGCCGTTGCTTCTGGAATGGCTGCAATTACTTATGCTATTCAAGCAATTACTTCGGTAGGAGACAATATTGTTAGCACAAGTCAACTTTATGGTGGTACTTATAATCTATTTGCACACACATTGCCAAGACAAGGTGTAACAGTAAAATTTGCTTCTGGCGATGATTTAGCCACATTTGATCAACTAATTGATGAAAACACCAAAGCAGTATTTTGTGAATCTATTGGCAACCCAGCAGGTAATGTGATTGATCTTGAAGGTTTAGCCAAAATTGCTCATAAGCATGGGGTACCATTAATCGTTGATAATACCGTTGCTAGCCCAGCTTTGTGTCGTCCTTTTGAGCATGGTGCCGATATTATTGTTCATTCATTAACTAAATATATTGGTGGTCATGGTACTAGCATTGGTGGAATGATTGTTGATTCTGGAAAATTTGATTGGGTTGGAAACAAGAATAGATTTCCAATGTTAAATGAACCGGATCCTTCTTATCATGATGTTGTTTATACAGAAGCTTTAGGGGCTGCGGCTTATATTGGTCGTTGTCGCGTGGTACCGCTTAGAAACACAGGTGCAGCATTAGCGCCACATAGTGCATTTTTGATTATGCAAGGATTAGAAACGTTATGTTTGCGTATGGAACGTCACTGTGAAAATGCTTTAAAAGTAGCCAAATACCTTAATGCTCATGAAAAAGTAAACTGGGTTAATTATGCTGCTCTACCTGAAAGCCCTTATAATGAACTTTGTCAGAAAATGACTAATGGCCAAGCATCTGGCATATTAAGTTTCGGTATAAAAGGCGGTAGCGAAGCCGGAGGGAGGTTTATTGATGCCCTTAATATGATTTTACGTTTAGTGAATATAGGTGATGCAAAATCGCTAGCGTGTCACCCAGCTTCAACAACCCATAGGCAATTAAATCCTGAAGAGCTAAAATCTGCAGGTGTTCCTGAAGACTTAGTAAGAATTTCTGTTGGTATTGAACATGTTGACGATATTATCGCCGATATTGAGCAAGCATTAGAAAAAGCTTAAATAGAACTTGTCCTTTAAAGCTAAACAAAATTGCATATGTTGTGAATTATAGGCTTATAGTCGTTATACTATAAGCCTGCTTTTAATTTTAATTTAAAGCAATAATATAATCATCAACACTATTTCAAATAGCATTAGGCAACTTAATGATAAATAATGATCTTCTTCGTCGCATCTGTACAATTTTCAACTTTAATGATGACAAAATACTTACCGTGTTTGAGTTAGGGCAATGTTTAATTACCGCAGATCAGCTAGCTGATTTTTTTAAAGAAAAAGATGAAAGTGCTTATAAAGCTTTATTAGATGTAGAGTTAGCTAGCTTTTTAAATGGTTTAATTATTGATAAAAGAGGCCAGAAAGATGGCCCTCAACATCAAGCTGAACAAGAGCTAACTAATAATCTTATTTTTAACAAGTTAAAAATAGCATCGGCGTTAAAAGCAGACGAGGTAATTGCTATTCTTGAGTTAGCTGATCTGAGTCTAAGTAAATATGAGCTAAGTGCATTTTTTAGAAATGTGAATAATAAGCATTACCGAGAATGTAGCGATGATGTATTGTCTACTTTTCTAAAGGGTTTAAAAATTCAAGCACAACAGTAGTTTTATCATTTTTTTAGCAGAGACATTGAATGCCATTTTCAAAACTAGGTTTATCTGAGCCAATCCTAAAAGCAGTAGCTGATTTAGCTTACACCATGCCTACTGCTATTCAAAAACAGGCAATACCTGTTATTTTATCAGGCAAAGACCTTATTGCTGCCGCACAAACAGGCACAGGTAAAACAGCGAGTTTTGTATTACCATTATTAGAAATGTTAAATACGGAACGTAAACTCCGCGGTAAACGCATTCGTGCACTTATTCTTACTCCCACACGTGAGTTGGCTGTTCAGGTTGAAGCGAGTATTAGTCAATACGCCAAGTATTTAAAGCTTAGTTCTATGGCCATGTATGGTGGTGTTGATGCTGCTCCTCATAAACAACGTTTGATTTGGGGTGTCGATATTATAGTGGCAACTCCCGGTAGGCTTTTAGACATGGCACATCAGCGCGCTTTACATTTTGACGAACTTGAAGTGTTAGTATTAGATGAAGCTGACAGAATGCTTGATATGGGGTTTATCGATGATATTAATAAAATTATTGAGCGACTGCCTAATCAGCGTCAAAACTTATTGTTTTCTGCCACTATTTCAACTGAAGTACGTTCATTAGCTAAAAGAGCGATTAGTAATCCAGTAGAAATATCTATTGCGCAAAACAGTGCTTCAAAGCCAAAAATAGACCAATGGTTGGTTACAACTGATAAAGGAAATAAATCTGCATTATTAAGTCACTTGATTAAAGATCTGCAGTGGCAACAGGCGCTTATTTTTATTGAAACAAAGCACGGCGCAGCTAAATTGGTCGGTCAATTAGAAAAGCGAGGCATAAAGGCTGAAGCCATTCATAGTGGTAGAACCCAAGCTGTTCGTGAAGAAATATTGAGTGATTTTAAATCAGGTAAAATTTGCTTTTTAGTGGCGACAGGAATAGCTGCAAGGGGTCTTGATATTGGTGCGTTAGAGCGAGTTGTAAATTATGACTTACCTGACCAAGTAGATGATTATATTCATAGGATTGGGCGAACAGGTCGTGCAGGAGCCTCTGGAGAAGCGGTATCTTTTGTTTCAAAAGATAACTTTAGAAATTTATGTGCTATTGAAAGCCGCTTAGGTCATGTTATTTCTCGAAAAGAAATTGATGGTTTCCCAGTTAAAAAAGTAGTGCCTGTCTCTATTTTGAATTTTATACCTAAAAATAAGCGTACCTAAGAATAAGCGATAATCGGACCTAAAAAGCTCACTTAGCAAAAGGAGATATATGAACCAATACCTTATGACTAAATACTTTATGGAAAAGCGCCTATCAATTATATTAGTTTTATTCGTTACGCTATGTATTGTGATTTTTTCTTTTTGGCCAAGTGCACCCAATTTTGAAGAATATACAGCAGGAAATGAGAGAAAAGCGGCATTCTTTAGTTATTTTTTACCCCTTATAGATGAAAAAAATAAAGCCATAGCAAGCAGTAGGAAACAACTAATATTATGGAACAAAAGTAGAAATGATATAGGTTGGTGGGATACGCGAAAATTAGCTGATTTAGCGGTTCAATATCGAGTGAAAAACTTTAGCATTGATGATGATACCTCTTGGAAAGCATTACTAAAAAATGTAGATGTACTTCCTCCGTCACTTGTATTGGCGCAAGCAGCCAATGAAAGTGCTTGGGGGACATCGAGGTTCGCCAAGTTAGGTAATAATTATTTTGGTCAATGGTGTTTTAAACATGGTTGTGGCCTTGTGCCTGAGCAAAGAGATGCAGACAAAGCGCATGAAGTCGCTGCTTTTGACTCCCCTGGAAAGTCTCTTGAAAGCTATATGCAGAATTTGAATAGTCATCGCGCTTATCAGTCATTACGTGATATTCGCACACAGCTTCGTAAGGAAAAACTGCCAATAACAGGTGATGCTTTAGCCGCAGGGCTAACTCATTATTCTGAACGTGGCGAGGCATATATAGAAGAGTTGCGTGCCATGATCATATTTAATAAGCTGTTTAAATATGATGAAAGCATTAATAACATATAAGTATTGTTATGGGCTAAGAAAGATAGTTTGTGTTAAACTTCGCCATCGAATTAAATAAACCATTTTTAACACAGAAGTAAACACTATGATTATGACACTTATACGCTGGCCAATAGGTCGCCTTATTTTATTAATTAATTTTATTTTTTCCCCAAAATCACCGAAAAGAACGGCTGAACAACAACAGACATTTGACGCGAAAACTCAGAACTTAAGCTTGTATCAGTTACCTAGTTGCCCTTTTTGTGTGAAAGTACGCCGTACAATGAAACGTGAAGGTTTGAATATAGAGTTGCGTAATATCAACAAAAAAAATGATTACCGAGAAGAGCTGATTCGTGAAGGCGGCAAACGTGCAGTGCCTTGTTTACGCATTGAGCAAACCGATGGTCAAGTACAATGGCTTTATGAATCAAGCGATGTTGTTGCACACTTACAACAATTAGCGAAAGCAGCTTAAATGTTAACATAACAAGCTTAATTTTTTAGTTTTCGTTTAATATAAGCCATGTAGCTGAAATTATTTTCCCTATATTAGTGTCTAATAACTCAAGTACTTTTGCTAAGTTGTTTGACGCTGATATGTTAAAATCCCCAAAAAAATCTTATCTTAATGATTCTCATGTTACTGACGAGTCAATTTATCATGAACGTCGTCATTTATTGAAACAAATGGGCTTCATGGGCGCCGGTGTACTAATGAGTTCGGCAATTACACAAAACGCCAAGGCTGGATTTTTTAATGACGATGATGAATCAACCTTTCAAACCAAGCCACTTAATTACAGAAAAGATACTTTAAACCAAGCATTATTGAGAACGCCCGAACAAAAAGTTATTTCACACAATAATTTTTATGAATTTGGATCCAAAAAAGATCAACCAATAGAATTAGCGCAAGGCTTTGACGTTGACCCATGGCAACTAAAAGTATCAGGAGAATGTGATCATCCATTGACGCTAGATTATGATGATTTGGTTAATATGTTCCCTTTAGAAGAGCGTATTTATCGTTTGCGCTGCGTTGAAGCTTGGTCAATGGTTATCCCTTGGATAGGTTTTTCTTTGGCAAGCTTATTGAAAAAAGTGGCACCTAATTCTCGCGCAAAATATGTTGCGTTTGAAACCTTGTATGATCCTAAGCAAATGCCTGGACAAGCAGACAGACGTTTAGGTGGAGGTATTAAATATCCCTATGTGGAAGGTTTACGAATCGATGAAGCGATGCACCCATTAACTTTAATGAGTGTTGGCTTATATGGAAAAACACTACCACCGCAAAATGGTGCGCCTATTCGCTTGGTTGTGCCATGGAAATATGGTTTCAAAAGTAGTAAATCTATTGTAGGCATTAAATTGCTAGAGCATAGACCGCCCACTACATGGAACAAATTAGCGCCAAGAGAATATGGATTTTACGCTAATGTGAATCCCAACCATGATCATCCAAGATGGAGCCAAGCCAGTGAACGTCGAATAACTACAGGTGGTTTGTTTGCGCGAAATCGCATCCCTACATTACCTTTTAACGGCTATGGTGAAGAAGTAGCGGATTTATACCGAGGTATGGACCTATCAAAACATTACTAATAGGTATCAGAATAAGGTCTGAAATTAGCGTTGAAATGTACCTAATATGAAAAGTGAAAGTAAAATTTTTTTCTTAAAGCTGCTTATTCATTTGGGCGCTTTGTTACCCTTAGTTAATTTATATTTTTTAGCCTTTAAGGATGAACTAGGTGTCGATCCGGTTGAAACTGTTATTCACTTTACCGGTATAGGCGCACTTAACTTATTGTTATTAACCTTAAGTGTTACTCCAATTGTAAAAACATTTAGGCAAGGTTACTTGTTGAAAACTAGACGGGTTTTAGGACTTTATGCCTATACTTACGCGGTATTTCACTTGCTTAACTTTCTTGCCTTTGAAGTTCAATTTGATGGTGCATTGTTTATCAGTGAAGTGATCAAACGCCCGTATATAACTGTTGGTATGGTCGCTTTCTTTCTGCTGACGGCTATGGCTATTACCTCTATAAATAAGCTAAAAAGAAAAATGGGTAAGTCGTGGCAAACGCTACACAACGTTAATTATCTAATTATTCTCTTGGTAACAATTCATTTTTATTGGTCGGTAAAGTCAGAGTTAACTTCGCCATTATTTTATATTGTGGTTGCGATAGTGTTATTGTTCTTTAGATATAAAAAAATCAAACGCTTGATCTTGTCGATGTTTATTTGAACTTTCTTTAATAATTGTATTAGAACATTTAAAGCTATTCTATAATCGGTTAGCGTCTTGAATAATCTGGCAAAAAAATGAGTGAATTAATTTGGAATGAAGGGATGAGTGTCGGCATTGATGCCATTGACGAAGATCATAAACAGATCATCGCCATACTCGCTAAATTATCCTCCATTCACGTTGAACAAATATCGCAACACGTTATTGATGGAATTTTTTCTGAGCTTGAAGAGTATGTTTTATTACACTTTGCACGAGAAGAAGCACTGTTAGAAAAAGCGGGTTATGAAGACATTGCTAGCCATAAGGCAAGTCATCAAAAGTTTGCAGAACAATTACCAGTGCTTAAACAACAGTGGTTAATAGAAGATAGCTTAATTTGCAGTGAAAGAATAATTGCATTCTTACATCATTGGATTGTTAATCATATTTTGGAAGAAGATTTTGATTATGTCCCTGCATTACATAACTCTACTCATTCCACAATTCATCGGTTAAACAATACCGATCTAAATGCATCAAATAACTCTTTGTTTGCCAAATTATCCTCCACTCTTTCTCAAAAAGTAAAATTGAGTAAACGGGTTTTTATTACAACTTTTGTTCCTGCTGTGTGTGTGATATTAGTGAGTTTAGTGGTTTTACAAAATAACTATCAACATTATAAAAATATGTTAATGCTGCTAGGGTTAAATAATGTCATTATTCAGGTGAATGATATTATTCATTCACTACAAGCTGAGCGGGGACTTTCTTCTGGTTTAGCAAGCTCAAATTATCAAAGTTTTACTAAGCCGTTATTAAAGCGACGTTTAATTACAGATCAAGCTATTGCCAAATTTTTAACACTGATAAACAATGAAATAGACTTATCGGTGCAAAAAAGCATTCAATTTTATTCGGAATCTGTTCGTAATGATTTCAAAGAATTAGCTGTTCATAGACAACAGTTAGATAACAAATCAGTTAGTTTTCTTCAAACATATCAATCGTATACCTCATTGATCGAACAATTATTATCAATATCTGAAAATTTAACTCATGTGGATATGAACTCACGTTTAGCTAATAATATTTCAGCAATTAGTTCTATATTAGTGTTCAAAGAATATATGGGGCAAATTAGGGCCATTGGCATGAACATGGTGGGTGGCTCTAATAGTGATATCTATAGTAATTTAGATGTTAGTTTGTTAGTTGGTAAACAGCTTAATACTTTACGAGTATTCCACTATTCAGCTAACAATCACCAGAAAAAGTTATGTTCTGACTTTTGTGATGAAAAAGTGCACGCGCAAATGCTTAAACAAGAATTTGCTCATATTATGGATAAGCATAACACTGAACAGCGAGGTAAATATTGGTTTGATTTAATGTCAGTGAAAATTGATAATTTAAAAGTTTTAACAGACAGTTTGACTATAAATTTCAAAAATACAGTTGCCGCGGAAAGTCAAAGGTTACGAATAATTTACATCGCTATTTTTCTTGTGTTGTCTCTATTTTTGTTTATCGCGATACTGCTTTCTTCCATTTTGAATTTTAGCATTATTAATCCTATAAGGCGTATTACAGGTGCGTTAAATAGTATGGCAAGAGGTCATCGGAATATTCATTTTAATAATGTCGTTAACGATGATGAAATCGGTGCAATACAGCTCGCCTATGAAAAATTGCGCCGTAGGTTGTTACAGATAGATATATTTCAGGCAGTGGTGGATAGTCAGAAAAAAGAAATTGAATATAGAAAATCTCAACAAGAACATTTCGAGGTTTTAGCATTTACGGATGCATTAACAGGCGCTGTAAATCGTCATCAGTTTAATAAAGTTTTAGCGGAAGAAATATCACGGGCTAATTATGATAACAATGTTTTGTCTATATTATTGCTTGATATTGATTACTTTAAAAATATAAATGACAGTTTTGGGCACGGTGTTGGTGATGAAGTATTAATCATGTTCTATAAAGCGTGTAAAGATGCAGTAAGAAATGATGATGTTGTAGCACGAATTGGTGGAGAGGAATTTGTCATTGTTTTACCAAAAACTAATGCCCAAAATGCTTATCAATTTGCGGAACGTTTAAGAGAAAAAATTCAACAACTTGATATTAAGGTTGATGAGAATCTTATTAAACTTACGGTTAGTATTGGGGTTAGTCAGTGGCAAAATGATTCATTTTCTTGCGCTGAAGACTTCATAGCTGACGCGGATAAATCACTCTATCAAGCCAAAGAGCAAGGACGAAATAGAGTTGTTGGCTAATGACATGATAGACCCTATGTAAACTAACCCTCTTTTACTACCACTGGTCGTGATTTTTCACAAAGACAAGCGCTTACCTAACTAAGCGCTTGTCGTTAATGGCGAAACATAATATTCTTTTCAGGTCTAAATTAATTTTACTAATAAAAAATAAAAAATAAAAAATAAAAAATAAAAAATAGAAAATAGAAAATAAAATTAGTTTGTTTTTACCTCAAGGAATACCAATGAACAAAACCCCCATTAAACTAAGCTTAGTTGTGGCCGCAGTGTCACTGATCTTAACGGCTTGTTTACCTAATGAAAAGCAAGATGCCAAGGTCACAATAAACAAAAATCCATTTCCAAGTACTTATAAAACATTACCACAACAAAATACTTTATTTACCAATGCCACTGTATTAACTGGGACGGGTGAACGTATTGAAAATGGGGATGTACTGATTATTGATGGAAAAATTAAGCAAGTGGGTACTGGTTTGACGGCAACAAATGTAGAAATCATTGATGCACAAGGAAAATGGATCACTCCAGGTATTATTGATGTGCACTCACATCTTGGTGTTTATCCAAGCCCAAGTGTTGAATCGCATTCTGATGGTAATGAAATGACGTCACCAAATACTTCAGAAGTATGGGCAGAACACAGTGTTTGGCCACAAGATCCAGGATTTCAAGCGGCTAGAGCAGGTGGAATAACTACATTACAAATTTTACCCGGTTCAGCCAATTTATTTGGTGGTCGTGGTGTTACTTTGCGAAATGTGCCTGGTCATACAATGCAAGCGATGAAATTTATTGATGCTCCATATGGTTTGAAAATGGCTTGTGGTGAAAATCCTAAACGAGTTTATGGTAAAAGAAAGCAAACCCCATCAACGCGCATGGGAAATGTAGCAGGTTACAGAGCTGCATGGGCACAAGCAACTGAATATAAACACGCATGGAATAAGTACAATAACGATTATTTAGCAGGAAAGAATCCAGAGCCGCCGATAAGAGATCTAGAGTTAGATACCTTGATGGGGGTGCTTGACGGTGAAATTTTAGTTCATAACCATTGTTATAAAGCGGAAGAAATGGCGGTGATGATGGATATTGGTAAAGAATTTAATTATCACTCTGGTACTTTTCATCACGGTATTGAAGCTTATAAAATTGCTGACCAGCTAGCAGCAAATGGAAATTGTGTTGCCATGTGGCCAGATTGGTGGGGTTTTAAAATGGAAGCTTTTGATATGATTGAAGAAAATGTAGCAATAGTTGATGCAGTCAAAAACTCATGTGCAATTGTACATTCTGATTCTGGCACCACCATTCAACGATTGAACCAAGAAGCAGGCAAGGTTTTATATCGTGCCAACGAGAATGGATTTAACCTAAAAGAAGAAGATGCGATTAAATGGATCACCGCTAATGCAGCCAAGTCATTAGGTATTAATGATAAAACAGGGAGCTTGGAAGTTGGAAAAAATGCAGATGTAGTGGTATGGAATTCCAACCCGTTTAGTGTTTACGCACAAGCCGAGCAAGTATTTGTTGATGGTGCGAAAGTCTATGATCGTTTTGATGAAAAATTTCAAGCGAAAAGTGATTTTCTTTTAGGGCAAGAGTAAGGGATAACTAATGAAACAAATTCAGCATAATCAAGTAAATAAACTAATTATCACTTTAAGCTCTTTAGTCTATGCATCTATTACTGCATTAGCTTTAGTTACTGGCGTTGCACAAGCTAAAAGCACGGCTATTATTAACGCCACTATTTATACTGTTGCTAGCCAAGGTATTTTAGAACAAGCAAGCGTTATTATTGATAATGGAAAAATTATTGAGGTTTATTCAAAGCAGAATACTCCTCAAAATATTGAAGCAGATGAAATCGTCGATGCCAAAGGGAGAATATTAACACCTGGCTTTATCGGTACTATGAATTCTTTAGGACTAGTAGAAGTGGGTGCGGTATCAAGAACGCGTGATGGCAAAGACAAAAAGGTAGATATAACCTTTGATGCTAGTTTAGCGTTTAACCCTAAATCAACATTAATAGCTTATACTCGTAAGGGGGGGATTACCAGCAACATAGTTACACCACATGGTGGCGAAGACTTATTTGCTGGTCAAACTTTTGCCGTTGATCTATCGGGAGATTTTTCTAGCATTATTGAAAAGCAAAATGCGGTATTAGTTTACCTAGGATCGATAAGTGACGGATCTAGAGCACGAAGACTTCAAGAACTAGATTATAAATTTGCTGACGCTAAAAAAACGCTGGCGAAGAAAAAAGACAAAAAAGATGCTAAGGAACCAAAGCGCGATGAGCTAGTGATTAATTCCTTATTAGCAGGAGACAAACCATTATTAGCCTATGCTGACAGAGCAACTGACTTGCTTGCTTTATTAGCGTTAAAGAAAAAGTATGGTATTGATTTAGTGTTAGTAGGTGCTAGCGATGCCGTGCTTATTGCCGATGAAATAGCGGCGGCTAATGTAGCTGTTATTTTAAGCTCAATTGAAAACCTACCAAGCAGTTTTGATTCATTGCATGCTTCGTTAACTAATATAGCAAAACTTGCAAAAGCCGGAGTTAACGTTATTTTAGCGCCAAAAGGAGAGAGCCATAACTTAAATCAATTACGCTTCGATGCAGGCGTTGCTGTTGCTAATGGGTTGTCTAGAGCCGATGCTTTTTCAGCGCTTACCGCTAATGTAGCTGATGTATTTAAACTTAACTCAGGTCGTATTGCGGTAGGAAAAAATGCTGATTTAGTTTTATGGAGTGATGACCCTTTTGAGTTAAGTACAAAAGTAGATTTAATGTGGATTAACGGTAAGCAAGTTTCAACGAAATCTCGCCAAGATGCCTTGCGTGATCGTTATTTAAGCGAAACTAACATGCCAAAAGCTTATTCAAAGTAATTAGTGTATCTCAATTATTAATTTTATAATTCAAAGTCAGAAAGGTAGGAAATGTTCCCTACCTTTTTTAATCCTAACGAACTAATTCATACGAATGTTTTCTTAGTTAAAAAAATGCCACAAAATTCTATTAAATTCCTTTTTTCTTATTGCAATTCATCTTACAGATTCTGTTTTTACCTCCTTAACTGCACTAAAAAGATAAAAACGTACATTTTTTATTAATAACCATAAAATTAAAAAGGCTTTGATTTTAGTGGCTTATCAAATTAACTGAGTAAAAAGTGTAATTATTTTCTAATTTACTCTAGCCAAATGAAAAAATAAGCGTTATGGTTTTACTTGTCTTATGACAGCGTTGTCATTAAATTATGACAGCGCTGTCGTAAAACCAGAATAAAATATTATTACAGTATGAAAAATACATTTTAAAAAACAAACGTGTGTAAGGGAAAGTCGATGTCATCTAAAATATTTAAAAAAGGCGCATTAGCGAGTTCAATCGCTTTAATCCTAGCCGGTGGTACTGCACCTATGGCTATGGCTGCCGAAGAAGTTGCAGATAAAGAAATTGAAGTAATTCAAGTTACCGGTTTACGTGGTAGCCTTAAAGCTAACGTTAATGCTAAGCGCTTTGCAGATAGTGTTGTTGATGTTATTAGCGCGGAAGACATCGGTAAATTCCCTGACAAAAACGTTGCAGAATCTTTAGCACGTATCCCAGGTGTTACCATTCAACGCCAATTTGGTGAAGGCTCTTCAGTATCAATTCGTGGTGCTGGTGCAGAATTTACTAAAACAACATTAAATGGCCAAAACGTTGCTTCTACTGGTTGGTTTGTACTTGAGCCAGCAAAACGTAGTTTTAACTATGAATTATTGCCATCTGAAATCGTTGGCAAATTAGAAGTTTACAAATCTTCACAAGCCGATCTTGTTGAAGGTGGTGTTGGTGGTACGGTTATCGTTAATACTCGTACACCATTGCAAATGGATGCTAATACAGCATATGCATCAATTGAAGCCCAATACTCAGATGATTCTGAATCAACAGATCCACAGTTTTCTGGCATGTATAGTTGGAAAAATGATGAAGAAAACTTTGGTATTATGGTTTCTGCTGTAATGCAAGAACGTCAATTACAACGTCAAGGTAACGAAGCTTTCTGGGAATGGGGTGCAGGTCCTGTTGCTTTTGAACAAGAACGTAAGCGTTCAGCACTCACTGCTGCTCTTGAGTGGGCTCCAACAGAAAACTTATCTTTTGTATTAAATGCAATGGATATGCAAATGGAAGCAGACAACACAAATTATGCTTTGTGGTTAACTCAAGGTGATACTTCTTGGTCTGGTAACACGCCTGAAGAATGTTTAGGTGGCGATTGTGTAGATCCTCGTGGTACTGCAGTAAAAGGTTCTCTAGCTAGTGGTTTTTATCAAGCACGCCCACGTGAAGCAACAATGAACTCAGATGTATTGGATTTAAAAACAACTTATGAAGCTGATGAGTACACTTTAACTGTTCAATTTGGTAAAACGACCTCCACTGGTGGTACTGATTTTGAAATGGTTGTTGATGACGGTGTAAATACCCCAATTGTTGGTGGTGGTTACGACTTTACAAATGGCGCTCAAACTTGGGATTTACCAAATGGTATTGCCGGTCAATCAATGGCTGATTATGACCCCGGTTCATTATTAATGGGAACTGGTTCAACATTCAACAAAACACCAAAAACTGATGAAGAAACTTACTTCCAAGCCGATTTTGAATACGCGTTAGATGGTATAATCACTAGTGTTAAAACTGGTGTTCGTTACGGCGATCATAACACCACTTCACGTCAATTCTTCTTTGACCAAGTTGAAGGATTTGATAATAGAATCTCTACAGATGGTATAAGAGTAGGCACTGTTGATGTTGGTGACGGTGATTACCAAATTTCAAAATTTGATGTAAATGCACTTAAAAACTGGGCTAAAGCAAGCATCATTGGTGAAACTGAAGATGAAGGTTCTTACAGAGAAGTTGATGAAACTAACACGGCTTTGTATGTGATGGCTAATTATAATACCGAAGGTATTCGCGGTAACTTTGGTCTTCGTTATATATCAACTGATGCGACGTCTACTTATTTCGAAAGTGGTATTAAAAAGTCTACTGATGGTAGTTATTCTGAAGTTTTACCAAGTTTCAATATGGCAATGGATGTAGCTGAAGATGTTATCGTACGTTTTGCAGCAGCTCGAACTATTGCTCGTCCTCAGTATAACGATATGTATGTTAATCCAAGCCCAACAGGTGCAAATGATGATTTACATGATAACCAATTTTGGATTGTTGGTAACGTAGATTTAGACCCGTTCTTAGCTGATCAATTTGAATTAGGTGTTGAGTGGTACTTCAACGAAAGTTCATTAGTTTCTGCCACTTACTTTATGAAAGATGTTGCGAACTTTATTAGCATAAATGAATACCATGCACCGTCTTCGGATATTGATTTTGGTGGCTTCTTACGTCCAAATGAAGAAGCATATGGTTGGAATGTTCAAGAGAAAGAAAACGCCGAAGCTGGTCAAGTTCAGGGTATTGAGCTTCAATATCAACAAGACTTTGATAATGGTTTTGGATTAATGGCTAACTATACATATACTGATACAAGCACAAATGAGAGTACATTCAGTGATGGTAACCCATTCTTAAGCGATAGTTCAGACCATGTTATGAATGCTTCAGCTTTCTATGAAAATGATGACTTCTCAGTACGTGTATCTTATAACTACCGTAGTGAATATATGCTTCGTGAAGAAGGCTCGTACGGTAACCGTTTACACGATGGTTTCGGTTCGGTTGATTTCGGTGCTGTTTATCACATGAATGATAATATCGACTTTAAACTTGATGTTGTTAATTTAACAGGTGAATCATCAGAGCAGTTTGGTAACAATGCTATGCAAACAAACGGTAGTGGCTTTGCAGATGGCTTCCCATTGTATGCATATGAAATGGCAACACGTATCAATGCTGGTGTAAGCTTTAGATTCTAAGCAAACACTGAATTAGTACGGCTATTTGTACCATAGTAAAAGGGGAGTTTAGCTCCCCTTTTACTTTAAAGAAATAGTCTGGCAATAAAAAGGATTTCATTAATCAGTTGAAATTAAAAACCTTCTCGGTAACACTCAGTATTAGTTAATATTTAACACTCTCTCTAGGATATTCTCATGACTGCTTCAATCAGAACATTAAGCTACGAAAACCATAATCAAATAAAAATTCAGCACTCGAACGATTATCAACATGCAAAAGATCAACAAGTTGTACCTTTAATTGTACATGAGTTCGCACGAGCAAGTGCTGAAATGCCGATAGTTTTTGTTAAAAATGCCGAAACAGGTGAGTTTCAATCCGTTGCTTTACTTGGTTTAATACAAAACGAAAATTTATTTTACAGCGAAGACAAATGGCTATCTACTTATTTGCCTGCATTGATTAGTCATCATCCTTTTGCCTTAATGCCATCACAAAATGATGAAAACCAACTGCAAATGGTGATTAAAGAAGATAGTCATGTCGTGTCAAAAACCCAAGGAAATGCACTTTTTGATGATGAAGGAAATGAAACAGAGTATTTAGAAAAACGAAAAAATTCCATTGGGCTTTATTTTGAAAATAGTCAAATTACCAAAGCATTTACTAAGCAATTAAGTGACAAATCATTACTGAGTCAACAAAATTTATCCCTTGAATTAAATGGTGAGAAAATAGCGATTAACGGTGTTTACTTGGTTGATGAAAAAGCGCTTAATTCGCTGTCTGATGAAGACTTTCTTGATTTACGTAAAAAAGGATTTCTTGCGCCTATATATAATCACTTAGGATCTCTTCATCAATTATCGCGTTTAGCAACATTAAAGTCGGCTAAATAAAAATTTAAACTTTCAATTAACTACAACTAAAAGTGATGAATTATGAACAATGACCAAATAGCATCTATTACCATTGTTGGTGGTGGCTCATCTGGCTGGATGACAGCTTTATATTTAAATAAGCTTTATAATCACAGTGAAAATAATGTTGAAATTACCTTAATTGAAAGTCCTGATATTCCAACTATTGGTGTTGGTGAAGCGACGGTTCATAGTGTCAGAAATTATTTTGCTGCCATGGGCTTAGATGAAAAAGAATTGTTAAGAGAAACTAATGCCACCTTGAAAACAGGTATTATGTTTCGTAACTGGATGAAACCGAAAAGTGATGGTTCAACTCACGAATATTTTCATTCTTTTGAGCAGCAAAACATTGCTCGTGTATTAGATATATCCTCTGCTTGGGTTGTTGATAAACGTTTTGAAAAAGAACGCTATGATGAAGCAATTTCAATTTCGTCTCATTTAATCAAAGATGGCTTATCCCCTAAAAATGTAAATTCTCGCCCTTATGAAGGTGTTGTGCCTTACGGTTATCATTTAGATGCTATAAAAATGGCCAATTTTATGGCCAAAAAAGGTACTGAATTAGGCATTGTGCACATTAAAGCTAAGGTCAGCGATATTGATATTGAAGGAAACAATATCACTGCAGTTCATACCGATAAAGGATCTTTTAGTGCTGACTTGTTTATTGACTGTACTGGTTTTAAAGGATTCTTAATAAATAAAATAAAAGATCGCAGCGAAAATTGGCAATCATTCGAAGACGCTTTACCTTGCAATAAAGCGGTTGCTATTCAAATAGAATACTCCGAAGATCAACAACCTAAACCTTATACCGAAGCCACTGCGCTGACTAATGGTTGGGTTTGGCAGATAGATCTCGTTAACCGTCGTGGAACTGGCTATGTATATGATGGTAATAGATTAACGCAAGAAGAAGCGGAACGTGAGCTGCTAGCCTACCATGGTATAGATAAAGGCGACTCTCGCACTAACACATCCGATAAAAAAGTACTGAGAACGGTACACTTAGATATGCATATTGGCTGTTTAAAAGAGTTCTGGGTTGGTAATTGTGTTGCACTAGGACTTTCAGGTGGATTTATTGAGCCATTAGAATCAACTGGTTTACACCTCATTAATGCCAGTGCTCGTTTATTGGGTACACACCTTACCGAAAAAAATACATCACAATCTGTGCGTGACTCATACAATAAAATTATGAATGGCACCTATGAAGATCTAAAGCAATTCATTGTATTACATTATTGTTTAACAAATAGAGATGATACTTCATTTTGGAAAAGTGTTGCACAAACAGCACAGTATTGCGATGGATTAGAAGAAAAGATTGCCACATGGAAGCATAAAATTTGTGAATACATGGATTTAGCGGGTGGTTATATTACGATGTTTTCTGATGAAAACTACCGAGCCATTTTGTATGGGATGAATCATTATCCAAGTTTGAATATTCCTGCAGATAGTAGTGAAAATGAAAAAATATACCAAGAATTTGATAACAGAGTAAAACAAGTGACAAATTTGGTCATGAGTCATCAAGATTATTTAACTAACTTGAACAAATAACAGGCTAACGTTAGGAGTTAATATGTCACTTCAAACAGGTTCACAGTCACATTTAATTAAAAAAATCGTTATTGTTGGTGGTGGAACGGCAGGTTGGTTAGCCGCTAATCATTTAGCAAAAAATTTATTGAATAACGAAAATAATGGTGTAGAGATAACGTTAGTTGAATCGGCAAATATTCCTACTATTGGTGTGGGTGAAGGTACGGTTCCAATGATGCGTCAGTCATTACAGCACCTAGGGATTAGCGAAACAGAGTTTATTTTAGAGTGTGATGCAACCTTTAAGCAAGGCATTAAGTTTGTAGATTGGACCAAGAACCCTATTGCTAACAAACCAAATTATTACCACCATGTTTTTGATTATCCACAAACTAGCGATATTGACTTAACGGCTTATTGGCTGAAAAATATTAAAGAAAGTGGTAACAGCTATGTTGATACACTTTCTATTCAAGGAAGAATTTGTGACGCAGGTTTAGCGCCTAAACTCATTACCACGCCAGAGTTTCAAGGCGCTGCTTCATATGGTTACCATTTAGATGCAAATAAGTTTTCTGCTTTGTTAGCAAAAAATGCAGTTAGTAAGCTGGGTGTTAAGCATGTAAAAGCTGATGTAAAAGAAATAACTCAGCATGAAAATGGTGACATTAAATCTCTCATTACCCAAGTGCATGGTGAAATATCGGCCGACTTTTTTGTCGATTGTACTGGCTTTAGGTCTTTCCTCTTAGGCGAAAAACTTAACATTCCTTTTAAAGATAAAAGCGATACTTTATTTGTTGATCATGCTGTTGCGATACAAGTGCCTTATGAAGAAGAAAATTCTCCTATCGCATCACATACAATTTCAACCGCTTTAAAAACAGGCTGGGTGTGGGATATTGGTTTAAAAGAGCGTCGAGGAATAGGGCATGTATACTCTTCTGCCTATGTAACTCATGAGCAAGCGGAACAAGAGTTACGAGACTATATTGGCCCTATAGCAGAGGGGGTTAATAGTCGGTTGATTTCAATGAATATAGGTTATAGAGAAAAGTTTTGGCATAAAAACTGTGTTGCTTTAGGTTTAGCTCAAGGCTTTGTTGAGCCATTAGAGGCTACAGGTTTATTAGTGTTTGATGCTACGGCTAAAATGCTTGCAGAGCAATTTCCAAGTTCAAAATTGGATATGCCATTAATTGCGAAACAGTTTAACCAACGTGTTGCGATAAGTTGGGATAATGTGATTGATTTTGTAAAAGCCCATTATTGCTTGTCCAAGCGAAATGATAGTGAGTTTTGGTTAGATAATAGAGTTGAGAGCTCTATTCCTGATTCATTGAAAGAGCGATTAGCACGGTGGAAACATCAGCCGCCGAATGCTTATGACTTTGCTAGTAAGTTTGATATTTTTAACTTGGAAAACTATCAATATATTCTTTATGGAATGGATTTCGATACGGATATGACAAACTATAGCAACCGCTTGTCACAAGATGATAAAGCTCAAAAAGTTTTTGCTGATATTCAACACCAAGCAGACTTTACAGTAAGCAAATTGCCCAAACACCGCGATTTAATTGATAAAATTTATCGCCATGGTTTGAATAAATTATAATAAGTTATGGATAATTTAAGGCAGGTTGAATTATATCATTAAACCTGCCTTTTGTATTTTATCAGCGTAAGGGCTTAATTGTTTTTTATATTTATGCCAAGCATTTAACGAATTTGAAAACAATGGCTGCCTAACTTGAGTATTACTTATCGTGTGAATAACGCGATTGTTTTCATGAAAATTAAGACAGGTATCTTGCCATTCTAATCCTAAAAACTGTAATAATCTTTTGGTTGTTTCTTTTTGATTGTTAATAAGGCTTTGATAGCTTAATGTGAATATCTTGCCAGGTAAAACCTTCAGCCAGTGCTGCATTAAGTGGTGATGAGCAATAATCATAGAAGTAAGTTCGTCTAAATCGTAAGTATATCTATTGCCTTGATCTAGTATCTGCTTGTATGCGCCAAGCAATAAATCCATTGGTGGTCGTTGGCAATAAACTATTTTTGCTGATGGCAATGCCATACGAATTAAGCCAATGGCCTTATAGTTTAATGGCATCTTATCTGTGAAATAACGTTTAGTATTAATATGTTGTGTTATGGCTAAGTAATGCTTCCCTATGTTAAGCCAGTGTTCTGTTGTTAATTCATTTGCTAGAAACGGAAAAGCTTGTTTTGGTTTTATCCGTTGTAAAATATATTGGGTTGCTTGGGCTAATTCATATAGCTCATCTCCAGCAGCTACCTCAGAATGGCTTGATATAATTTGCTCAGCTAACGTTGTGCCTGATCTCGGCAGTCCGCAAATAAAAATTGGGCTATCATCAGAACTGTTACTCGGCATAGCAGCTTTGGATGCAGTGATATTGGTTGTGTCTTGACGGAAAAATTTTGAGTTGAAAACATGCTCTATACTCTTGTGTTCATTTAACTCTGCTTGATGATCATAATTGAAAATACTTCTTTGCTTTGTTGCCCCAAGTTTTAAATAGAAGAAAGCTTTTGTAAAGCACTTAATTGATTCAAAATGTTTAAAAAGTGCATATGCGGCATAGACTTGTTCTTTGTGCATTGATGCTTGTTTGGAGCTTAGCAGTTCCGTTAGATGCTCAATATAATTGCAAGGCATCTGCGCTTTAATATCACAACGGTGCCAATAGGCTTTTGTAAAGTTAGGAGATTGCACAATACATTGCTCAAAGTGCGTTAATGCAATTTCAAAATGACCGAGCTCTTTGTGCATGATCCCTAGAGCATTCAACCATTGTGTGCTTGTCGGTGATAGCTCAACAGCTTTTTCCATTGCTTGAAGCGCTTTACTCGTTTTACGCTGAAAACGATAAGCATTTGACAAGGTTTGATAGCTTAGGGCATGTTCAGGATTATGCATAATTGCCTGCAAAGCGGTTTGTTCTAGATCAGAGAAGCGTTGTTGAAATGATAAAATTTTATAAAGTGTAATATATGCGCGCAAACAACTTGGTACTTGTTCGACTATTTGCTTAGCACAAGCTAACGCCTTGTTAGCTTGTTGTTTTAACATTGCTTTGTCCAATTCACTTAAAGCATCAATTAATGATAGCGTCAAAGTTGTATCGGATTCTTGGTCTTTAATGATAATTTTTGACAAAATATTGCTCTTTAAATGAGATCAGGTAAAACTTTTTATTCTGCTAAGACAAAATAGCACAGAGTTAATTTATTTTTCTATACATTTTTATTTGTTTTGACAGCGCTGTCAAAATTGTAGATAGTAGGGCTCGTTTAATTGAATATCAACAAACCCTATTATCTCATTGTAACTGCATAAAGCAGAATTTATGGATTTAAAACATGAATAAAAGAACATTATTAACAATACTCTCTTCTACAGCAATAAGTGTTTCATTGAGTCTTCTATTGCCGGGTTGTGGGCAAGAAGGTGGATCTACCGATAAACCAGTAGTTGAAGTAGCGCCAGCAAAGTTACATTCGGCTAACCAAACTGACATTGATAACATTGCTACAACGCTTGATGTTAATTATCGAGTAGTGACTAATGTTCCCACCGATAAGTGTGATAAGAACGTTGCCAATGCTGCTTGCTTTGAAGTTGAATTAAGCTTCACAGCCAAAGAGGCCATTTTAGTTAATGATTGGGCTATCCACTTTAGCCATATTTCACCCGTTCAATCTTCAGAAAGTGAAGAATTCTCAGTGATACATTTAAATGGTGATTTACACCAAATATCACTATTAGAAAAATTTTCAGGCTTTAAAGCAGGTGAAACGAAAAGTGTTACCTTTAGAGCAAATTTTTGGATGTTATCTGAAACAGACGCTTTGCCTAATTACTTAATTACAGCTTCAGATTTTCAAGCCAAGGTAATCACTAGCACTAAGACAATTATAGACAAAGATTCTGGTTTAGAAATTTTACCCTTTGTTGAGCCTTTTACCGATGAAATCACACAATTTAAACGCAGTAGTGGTGATAAAACACAATGGTTAACAAGCCAAAGTCTTTATCAGCGTAATGCTCAAAGTTTACATGATGTTATTAGTGTTGATCGTTCAGCGGAGGTTTCGCTTGCAGTAGGGCGTGCCATAATCCCAACGCCCAAATCAGTTCGATATGATGAAAAGAATGCTGTCGTGGATATTAGTCAAGGGTTAACTGTAGATTTTTCAAATGTAGCAATAGACGGAGTAAATGCTGCACTTGAGCATTTAGCAACCTTAGGTTTAAAGCAAACAAAGAAAGGTTTTCCTGTAAATTTACATGTTGAATCTGACGATACTAAAGCGATTGGTAGTTATAAATTATTCGTTACCAAAAAAGGAATTAACATTATTGGAGTCGACAGTAATGGCGTTTTTAATGGCTTACAGTCGTTAGCGAGTTTGTACACTGTAGATGCACATACCTTACCAGTAGTTGAAGTTGATGATGAACCTCATTATGCATTTAGAGGTATGTTGGTAGACGTTGCCCGTAACTTTCATTCGAAAGCATTCATTTTAGCTTTGTTAGATCAAATGGCTGCTTATAAATTAAATAAACTACATTTACATCTTGGTGATGATGAAGGATGGCGCTTAGAAATTCCAAGCTTACCCGAGTTAACTGATATTTCGAGCAAACGATGTTTCGATACTCAAGAGCAAACTTGCTTAATATCTCAACTTGGTGCCGGTATTGACCCTAACGCACCGGTTAATGGTTTTTATAGCGTCAGTGATTATCAAGAAATATTAAAAGCGGCAACGGCTCGCCATATTCAAGTGATCCCCTCTTTAGATATGCCAGGGCATTCTCGGGCTGCTATGAAAGCAATGACTGCACGTTACAATAAATATCAAGCGGTTGAAGATGAAGAAAAAGCCAAGCAGTTCTTACTCGATGATTTTGATGATAAAACGCAATATTCTTCTGTCCAGTATTATAATGATAATACCATTAACGTTTGTCTTGAGTCGTCTTATGCATTTGTGCTGGAAGTGATGACGCAAGTGAAGCAAATTCATAGTGATGCAGGACAACCGTTAACTCGTTACCATATTGGTGCTGATGAAACTGCAGGTGCATGGATTGAATCACCCGCTTGTATAGCTTTTGTTGAAAACAATGACAAAGGTGTTACGAAAATGAGTGAGCTTGGCGCATACTTTATTGAGCGAGTCGCTGGAATTTTATCAAGCCTTGATATCGAAACAGCAGGTTGGAGTGATGGTATGGAACATACTCGTAAAGAAAATATGCCGGCTATTGTGCAAGCAAATGCGTGGGATGTTTTATTTTGGGGTGGTCATGACAAGGTACATGGTTTGGCCAATCGTGACTGGCAAATAGTCATCTCATCGCCTGATGTATTATATTTTGACTTTCCTTATGAAGCTGACCCGAAAGAGCATGGTTATTACTGGGCATCGCGTCATACTAATACTGAAAAAATATTTCAATTTATGCCAGATAACTTGCCTGTACACGCGGAAATTTGGCTAGACAGACAAGATAATGCTTATGTCGCTGATGATACCAAATCACCACTCGCTAAGGGGCAAACGTTTTTAGGTATTCAAGGACAGCTTTGGAGTGAGAATACCCGCAGTGATGAAATAACTGAACATAAAATATTTCCTCGCTTAATCGCTCTAGCTGAGCGTGCTTGGCACTTACCTAAATGGGCTGTTCCTTATAATTATAAAGGCGCAATATACAGTCAAAAAACGCAAACATTTACTGCTGATAAGAAAAAATCCCGTGATGATAATTGGCGTATATTTGCTAATGTTTTAGGTAAAAAAGAATTTGCTAAACTTGAACTAGCGGGAATTGATTATCGTTTACCTACAGTAGGAGCCGTTATTGAGCAAGGCATATTAAAAGCTAATATAGCTTTCCCAGGACTTGTTATTGAGTATCAATTATCAGGTGCTAACGGTGAAGCTCAATTATGGCAAGAATATAAAGAGCCAGTTAAAGTAAATGCAGCAGTTAAAATACGTAGTCGTTCAGTAAATGGTGCGAGAACAGGGCGTATTACCAAAGTATAAGTACAATAGAATGTGTGTGCTTTTATTCATAAAATCAGTAGGTTATTTTTATCTTATAATAGAAAGAATGATTAATTTTAGTAAAACACAAAAAAACAAATGACAACGCTGTCATTTGGTTATAAGATGAAAACAGATAGATATTTAATTGAGTGCTTTTTTTATATTGTCTAGAAAGCGTTTCTTAGTTAGAAATGGTTTTAAAAGTACGATAAAAATTAGATGTTGAATAATTAAGAAAGATTTTGAGGTTAGTATGTTCACAAGCAGTGACAATAGCAAAGAGCTGTTTTTAGGCATAGATGGTGGTGGAAGCAAATGTAAAGCCATTGTTATGAATGAAAATAATGAGATTTTAGGTACAGGTATTTCTGGGCCAGGTAACCCTTTGCATGGTTATGAACAAGCAACTAAATCAATCACAGAATCGGCCAAGCTAGCATTAAAAGATGCCGGGTTAGAAGATGTTAAATTAAATGAGTTTAATGCAGGTGTCGGTCTTGCCGGTGTTAATTTGCCTGTACTCTTTAAACAAATGCAAGAGTGGGAACATCCCTTTAAGCAAATGTTTTTAGCTCACGATTTATTCGTTGCTTGTTTGGGAGCTCATCATAGTAATAATGGTGCGGTAATCATTTCAGGTACAGGCTCTTGTGGTTTTTCATGTATTGATGAACAAGAGGTTATGGTTGGTGGGCATGGCTTCCCACAAGGAGATAAAGGCAGTGGTGCTTGGTTTGGTTTACAAGCCACTAAGCAAGTATTACTTTCTCTTGATGGCTTAGTTGAACCGTCATTAATGAATAATGTATTATTAAAAAAATTGGATTGCATCGATACCACCTCTATTGTTGAAAAAATAGCAGGTAAAAAAGCCACTTTTTATGCTCAATTAGCAAATTTAGTTTTTGATGCAGCAGAGCAGGGGGATTCAGTTGCGCTTGCCATTGTAGAAGAAGGTGCTGAATATATTAATAGTATTGCTCGCTCTATATTAACAAAGAAGCCAGCCCGCATATCGATGCTTGGGGGCTTAACACCACGTCTGAAACCTATGCTTGATGAAAAATTACAAGCACAATTGTCAGAGCCTTTAAGTGCACCAGAAGTTGGTTCGGTTTTATTCGCTCGTCAAGAGTTAGCAAAACAACAAGACTTAAACGCCAAGCAAAGTACATAGCATTGCTCACAACTGGCAAAAATACGATAGAAAATTTATTAGGATTAACGTTAAATGACACAGCTTCGCTTTCACGCAAAACGATTGTTTGATGGTCAAAATTTCATTGACGATCAAGTATTAACCATTACTGATGGTGTTATTAGCGCGATAGATCAAAATATCAATGATGTTGATTTTAAAACAGCAGGTTTGGTTGTGCCTGGTTTTATTGATTTACAGGTTAATGGTGGTGGTGGTGCTTTATTTAATGACTCTCCCTCGGTAGATAAACTCAAAATCATCATGAACGCTCATGCAAAGTTTGGCACTACAACGATGATGCCAACCTTAATTACCGACAAAGTAGAAGTAATGGCACAAGCCGCAAATGCTTTGTCAGAGGCTTTAGCTCAGAGAATACCAGGTATTGTGGGTATTCACTTTGAAGGACCTCATTTGTCATTAGCAAAAAAGGGCACTCATTGTGCTGAGTTTATTCGTCCTATTTCAGATGCTGAGTGGCAAATATTATCGCGTAAAGATATCGGTCAAGTAATGGTGACTTTGGCACCAGAGACTGTTTCTGTGCAAGATGTAACACGAATGGTAGAGCTAGGTATTAAGGTATGTTTAGGGCATACCAATGCTGATTTTTCTACTACCCAAAAAGCGGTAGATGCAGGCGCAACAGGGTTTACGCATTTATTTAATGCGATGTCACCATTGCAAGGCCGAGAAGCTGGTGCCGTGGGTTGTGCTTTATTAAATGATAACACTCAATGCGGCTTAATTGTTGATGGTCACCATGTTGATTATGCAAGTTGCCGGTTAGCGATCAAAACCAAGCCTGTGGGCGGAATATTTTTAGTCACTGATGCAATGCCTCCCGTTGGAACCGAGTTGAAGGAGTTTCCTTTGTATGATCGAACGGTTTATGTAGAAAATGGCAAATTAACTTCTTCTACAGGTGAGTTGGCGGGGTCGTCATTAGATATGGCAACAGCGGTTAAAAATACGCATTTAGGCTTGAAGATTCCACTCGATGAATCATTACGTATGGCGAGTTTGTATCCTGCTCAATATTTGTATGCGAATAATAAAGTTGTTCGTGGAGAGCTAAAGGTAGGTATGCAGGCTGATATGGCTATTTTAAATGATGATTTTACTGTGTTAGCAACTTGGATTGATGGTGAACCCTTCGACAAGCTCAGGACTGACGGTTAAATCCGTTCATACTGAGCGCGAATTAGTCGAAGTAGAAGTAAATTAAGCCTTCGACAGGCTCAGGACTGACGGTTAAATCCGCTCACACTGAGTGCGAAACAGTCGAAGTATAAGTAAATTAACCCTTCGACAGGCTCAGGACTGACGGTTAAATCCGCTCACACTGAGTGCGAAACAGTCGAAGTATAAGTAAATTAACCCTTCGACAGGCTGAGGACTGACGGTTAAATCCGTTCATACTGAGCGCGAAGCAGTCGAAGCATAAGTAAATTAACCCTTCGACAGGCTCAGGACTGACGGTTAAATCCGCACACACTGAGCGCGAATAAGTCGAAGTGTAAGTAAATTAACCCTTCGACAGGCTCAGGACTGACGGTTAAATCCGCTCACACTGAGTGCGAAACAGTCGAAGTATTAGTAAATTAACCCTTCGACAGGCTCAGGACTGACGGTTAAATCCGTTCATACTGAGCGCGAAGCAGTCGAAGTATAAGTAAATTAATACATGAGGAAGTTATGGAAATGTCAGCTACGCAAGCAAATGAAGAAAAACAACAAAGCAATGCTCTGCCAATGATAATTGTTGCAGGCTTGTTTTTTATTTTAGGTTTTGCAACTTGGCTTAATGGCTCTTTGATGCCTTATTTAAAGCAAATATTGCAACTAAGCCCATTTGAAGCGTCTTTGATTTTATTCTCTTTTTATATTGCAGTTACTTTTACAGCTCTGCCTTCAGCAACAATTATTCGTAAAGTTGGCTATAAAAATGGCATGGCTTTAGGTATGGCGACTATGATGGTTGCAGGTTTATTATTTATTCCGGCTGCAAAAACTCAAGTATTTGCTTTATTCTTATTTGCTCAACTTATTATGGGGACAGGCATTACTTTATTACAAACGGCTGTGAATCCCTATGTTGTTCGAATTGGCCCTGAAGAATCAGCGGCAGCACGTATTTCTATCATGGGCATTCTAAATAAAGGTGCTGGAGTGGTTGCACCAATGGTGTTTACCGCATTAATTTTAAGTGGCTTTCAAGATGTCAGTGGCGAATTAAGTCAAGTTCAAATAAATGAAATGGCTAATTCACTAGTGTTACCTTACCTAGGTATGGCGGTGTTTTTAGGCCTTCTAGCGATAGCGGTAAAGAAATCGCCATTGCCAGAACTAGAAAGTGAAGAAGACACTTATGAAGGTACGGATGGTGAAGAGCATCAAGGTCATTTAAAAGAAGCGTTATCACACCCTAATTTAGTGTTAGGTGTTGTTGCTTTATTCTTCTATGTTGCAGCAGAGGTTATTGCAGGGGATACAATTGGAACTTTCGCACTCTCTTTAGGTGTAGCCAATTACACGATGATGACTTCTTACACCATGATTTGTATGGTTGCTGGTTATATTTTAGGTATAGCGCTTATTCCAAAATTCATTTCTCAGCAAAACGCGTTGATGGTTTCCGCGATAATAGGTCTGATATTAACCGCAGGGATAGTCTTTGGTGATAATAATTCTTTTGCCATAGCTAATGCAGTCTTAGGTGGTGTTGAATTACCCGATACCTTAGTACTAATTGCGTGTCTAGGTTTTGCTAATGCCATTGTGTGGCCAGCTGTTTTCCCACTTGCGCTATCTGGTATGGGTAAATTAACCAGTATTGGTTCGGCATTATTAGTTATGGGTATTTCAGGTGGCGCATTTGGCCCACTATTTTGGAGTATATCTTCCACAACAAGTATGGGCGAACAAGGTGGGTATTTGGTATTAATACCCTGTTATTTATTCATTTTATTTTATGCCGTTAAAGGCTGCAAAATGAAAAGTTGGCAGTAGCTACTGTTAACGACAATATTATGATTATTGGCGTTCTTCCTTGCCAGTATTTGTAAAAAAGCTCTGCGGTCTAAGTTAATGACTTTCTATTGATTGTCATTAATTTTGAAAGTTGAGGGTGCGTTAAACGATCATTTGATCGACCCTAAGTCTTTAAGGCTCAGGGTTTTTTTATGTCTAAAGTTGTAATTGTTGGATTGTTGTTAAGTTAATGTTAATTTGAATGTTATCTTTGCGTGCAATATCATATTTACAAAATATTGTGATAAAAAATCACTCTGCCATTTACTCTTTAAGTTGTTAGTGTATATTCAGTATTCATAAAATCATTATTAGAACAAAAGATGTAACAATATGACTACACAGCAACGCAAAGTAACCATTATTTACTATCAAGATGATGGCTTAGAGCTACACCATAAGGTGAAAGTTTTTCCGCAAAATGAAGAAGGACGAGTAATCATTCCTCAAGAATTTAAAGATGGGAAGTCTATTATTGCTGTTTGTGATGGCGAAGTAGAAATTCTTAATAAGGTTGGCGACCGCATTTTGTCAGTCAACTATATTACATCATCAATAAGGTAATGGCGTAATTTCAATAAATAAAAAAACCGCAAACATCTTCAACGCTTGCGGTTTGTTATGTTACTGGCTTGGTTAAAAGTAGATTAATTTTTACCTTCTAATTGCTTCTCACTATATTCTAACTTTTTATAATCTTTACCAGCGGCATCGGCAAGCTCAGCGGGCATATAGTTTTCATCATGCTTAGCTAATACTTCGCTAGCTTCTATACGTAACTCACCTGATGAACCTCGTGCAAGCGAGCCGTTAGCAACAATCCCTTGTCCTTCACGGAATAAGTCTGGCAATATTCCTTCGTAATAAACGGTAATCATAGCGTCGTTTTCATCGAAAACTATCGGCATTTTCATATCTGAGAGTTTAAATGAGACCTTCAAATTGTCTGGATCACGTTTAACTGTATCAGGCACAACTAAGCCACCAATACGAATACGTTGACCAATACTGGGTTTAATACCAGAATCTTTCTTACCTTGAGTGATCTCTGATGGTGTATAAAATAAATCGATATTTTGGCTTAGTGCGTAAAGTACAAGGCCAGCAACAACGCTAATACCAATTAATATTGATGCAACTATAGTTAAGCGCTTTTTACGACGGGGATTCATTGTGTAACCTCTTTGACTGTATTGTTTTTGGTATCATTACGTTGCTTACGCAGTTGACGTAATTTGTTATCTCTTTGTTGGCGAATGGCGATATTTTTGAGTACTGTCTTATGACCACGTATAGAGCTAAAAATAAGCGCTAGAATAAGTGCTGTTGATATCCCAAAAGATAACCAAACATAAAAGCCATAACCGCCCATATTTAGGAATGCACTAAAGCTTTCAAATTGCATTATTTATTCTCCACACATAAAAGCCATAACCAACTATAGCCTTTATCCAAATAAGCACTAAAACTTTCAAATTGCATTATTTATTCTCCGCGATTTTACTTGAAGATGTGTGTTCTAAGGCGATTGCTTTTACCCAAGGACGAATACTGTTACGGGTTAAAATTTCACTACGAAAACGGATGCAAACTATTACACCTACTAACAAAGCAAAGCCTAGAAAACAAAATAAAAAAGGCCAAAGCATTTCAACTGACATGGATGGTTTTCCCAACTTGCTAACCGTTGAACCCTGGTGCAAAGTATTCCACCACTCTACTGAATATTTAATAATTGGTAAATTAATAACACCAACAAGCGTTAAAATTCCTGCAGCTTTTCCCCCTAACGCTTTGTCTTCAAAAGCATTATGAAGAGCAATAACACCCAAATACAAAAATAATAAAATAAGCTCAGAAGTTAATCTAGCATCCCAAATCCACCATGTTCCCCACATAGGTTTCCCCCATGCAGCGCCCGTAATTAAAGCTATAGCTGTAAAAGTAGCACCAATGGGGGCCATAGCTGCGGCAGTAGCGTCTGCTAATTTAAACTGCCACACTAAGGATGTAAATGCGGCTATTGCCATACCAAAATAAATACCCATAGATAGCGAAGCTGCAGGCACATGTATGTAAAAAATACGAAAACTATCGCCTTGTTGATAATCGGCAGGTGCAAAAGCTAATGCCCAAATAATACCTATAGACAAAAATAATACAGTTAAAGCGCTCAGCCAAGGAATAAGTCTTCCTGTGAAGTGATAACTCACTTCTGGGTTAGCGTAAGGGTGTAACCATTTCCACATAAATTATGCTCTTCTGTTCTTTAAAAATTAAAAGCAAAAGGAGCTAGCGTTAATGAGCCAAAAAATAATGCGGCAATTATAGCAAGTTGTCCACTGTAAGGTAAACCAAGTGCGGCAGTATCAATGGCGCTGGTAGCAAATATTAAAACGGGAATATATAAAGGGAGCACCAATAAACTTAACAGTACCCCGCCTTTTTTAATCCCTACGGTCAAAGCTACGCCAATTGCACCAAGTAAACTTAATACTGGAGTACCTAACAATAGCGTTAGCATTAAGGCACCATAACTTTGTTCATTTAAGTGCAAAAGTACAGCCAGTAAAGGAGCAATTAAAATAAGAGGGAGGCCAGTAATTAGCCAGTGTGCAACAATCTTTGCGAGTACTAAAATAAACACAGGTTGGGGGCTTAGTAACATTTGCTCTAATGATCCATCATCATGATCTGACTTAAATAGTCTATCTAGCGATAGCAATGTTGATAATAAAGCGGCAACCCATATAATGCCGGGAGCAATGCGGCTTAATGTTTGTGCTTCTGGACCTATACCTAACGGAAACAAGGTGATAACAATAACAAAAAATAAAATTGGATTGATAATGTCATCTTTATGACGCATAGCAATGGTTAAATCACGTTTAAGCACTAAAGAAAAAACCGCGCGATAGGACAAGTTAGCTATCGACATACTGTACTCGACATTTTTCATGATGATGTTTTCTATTTTCGAAATTCATTCCTTACTACTCAACTATATAATCTAACGTAATCTTTTTTATTTTTGAAGGCTCAAACGAGAGCAAATCTTGGTGGGTAGTTAAAATAACACAGCCGCCTTGATTTATGTGAGTTTTAAATAATTGTTCTAAAGCATGTACACCTTGCTTGTCTATGGCGGTGAATGGTTCGTCTAAAATCCAAATTCGGGCATTTGATTTATACAAACGTGCTAACGAAATTCGCCGATGCTGTCCAGCACTCAGGTGCGATGCTAAGCTTTCTTCAAAGCCAGATAAATTAACCTCTGCCAATGTTTGCTTTATCTCTGTAGCATCATTATTTAAACCATGTAAGGCAAGGTTAAAACTTAAATTTTCTTGAGCATTCATTTCACCTTTAACGCCAGGCAAATGACCAAGATAAAGTAAATGTTGATGAAACTCTTCTCGAGAATGATTAATGGATTGATTATTAAAAAATATCTCGCCTTCAAAAGGCTGAGAAAGACCAGCTAAAATACGAAGTAAACTCGTTTTCCCCGAGCCGTTAGGACCTTCCACTTGTACTATGTCGCCAGTGTTTATTTCAATGTTTAGTTGATCAAACAACAAGCGCTCTTCACGAATACAAGTCAAGCTTGTTGCACTAAGCAAAGGGGGGGATTGGCAGGTAGTTTGATTTGCTGGCAAAGTAGACACTTCTCTATTGTTTGACGACTTAAATGCTGGTTTATACACTATGTTGCAAAGTCTAACTGATGTTTGTCAGTTAATTTTTGATTTGGATCGTATTATCTCTTTGTGCGATATCATACCATAGCAACCATGAAAATTAGCAACCTTACTTAATACATAATTTGTAACATTAAGAAACAAATAACCGATGGTTAACATTAAAGCATTTGACCGGTTAATTGATAAAAGTGTGCTAGAATTGCTCGACTGTTTTAAGCTGACAGTATTTTTGTTAATTATATGTATAAGAGTATACGGAGAAATAAATGAACCCCCAACTTTTGCCTGAGTTGATTCCTAATCTAATACCAGAACTAGGTCATCTCGCTTTGGTTATAGCCTTTGCTTTTTCTTTATGTTTGTGTGTTATCCCTATGATTGGGGTACACAGTTCTCAACATAAATTAATGAGCTATGCTAAACCGCTTACCTTTGGTATGTTTATTTTTACCGCAATTAGCATATGTATTTTAGCTTATAGCTTTGTTGTAGATGATTTTTCTATTAAATATGTAGCTAGTCATTCCAATACTCATTTACCTTACTACTTCAAAATAAGTGCTGTTTGGGGCGGACATGAAGGCTCATTATTGCTTTGGGTTTTTTCTTTAACCGCTTGGACTATGGCCGTGGCTACATTTTCAAAAAATGTAGAACAAGAGTTTATTTCCCGTGTGCTAGCCGTTATGGGTATGATCGCTGCTGCCTTTATTGCTTTTACATTATTAACGTCTAACCCTTTTGAGCGTCTTTGGCCAAATGTTCCTATGGAAGGTCGTGATTTAAATCCGCTATTGCAAGATGTAGGCTTAATTATTCATCCGCCATTATTATATTTAGGGTATGTTGGTTTTGCTGTTGCTTTTGCATTTGCTGTCGCAGCATTAATGTCTGGAAAAATGGATGCGGCTTGGGCGCGTTGGTCTCGTCCTTGGACAGTCGGTGCTTGGGTGTTCTTAACATTAGGAATTGCTTTAGGTAGTTGGTGGGCTTATTACGAGCTTGGCTGGGGAGGTTGGTGGTTCTGGGATCCAGTAGAAAATGCTTCTTTTATGCCATGGTTGGTTGGTACCGCGCTGATTCATTCTTTAGCCGTGACAGAGAAACGTGGTACGTTTAGAAACTGGACAGTATTGTTAGCTATTTTTGCATTTAGTTTAAGTTTATTAGGTACCTTCTTAGTTCGCTCTGGTGTCATTACTTCAGTGCACTCTTTTGCCGCAGATCCCTCTCGTGGTATTTTTATCTTAGTAATATTGGCAATTGCTGTTGGTGGTTCACTCACCTTATACGCCTTTAGGGCGAGCAATGTAGCTAGCTTCAGCCGTTTTGCTCTTTATTCGCGAGAAACAGCATTACTGTTGTGTAATGTTATCTTAGTGGTTGCCGCTACAACCGTGTTGCTAGGCACTTTATATCCACTTCTAGTAGATGCTTTAGGTTATGGCAAGATTTCTGTTGGCCCTCCTTATTTTAATGCCGTGTTTGTACCCATTATGAGTTTATTGTTTATCATTATGGGGATTGGCCCGCTAATTCGTTGGAAGAAAGCGAAAAAAGGCGAATTGCGTAAACATCTACCAAAGTCATCGGCAATTAGTATCGCTTTTGGTCTGTTATTCCCTGTTATTTATGGTGGTGAGTTTGATGCATTAGTTGCTATGGGAATGGCATTAGCTTCATGGGTTTTCTTAGTAGTTATTAAGGATCTATTAAACCAGTATAAACTTAGGTCTACGTTAAGTTTAAGTCAATGGGGTATGACAGTGGCTCATGCAGGTATTGCTGTCACTATTGTTGGTGTCACTTTAGTGTCAAGTTATGAAAGTGAAACAAATGTTAAATTGGCACCACACGAAAAAGTAGAGATTTCGGGATATTACATTGAGTTTAACGGTATTAAGCATGTAGAAGGAGCGAACTATAGCGCTGAACAAGGGCAAATCAACGTCTATAAAGGCGACAGTTTTGTTGCATTGTTACAACCTGAACGTCGAACATATCGTGTGCAAACTATGGGAATGACAGAAGCCGGTATTGATGGCGGTTTATTCAGAGACATCTATGTTGCTTTAGGTGATCCTCTTGACGGTGGTGCATGGGCAATTCGCGTTCATTACAAACCTTTTGTCCGTTGGATTTGGCTTGGTGCTTTATTTATGGCGCTAGGTGGTATTTTAGCCATGATGGATAAACGCTATAGGTTAAGTAGTCAGCAACAAAAAACGATTCAGGCCAAAAGTACAATTAAAGATAGTGTAAGTAGTAGCAATATACCTGTTTCGGAATTGTCATAATGAATAAAATTATTCGCTTTATACCATTAGTTTTAGTCATTGCCTTAGGTGTTGTTCTTTATCGTGGCTTATCTTTGAATCCTCAGGATATGCCTTCAGCATTGGTTGGTAAGGCTATGCCTGAATTTTCATTAACAACATTGAACGATGCGAATAAAACCGTGACAAAATCTGATTTAGCGGGTGATATTGTGCTGTTAAATGTTTGGGCAACTTGGTGCCCAAGCTGTAAATATGAGCATCCTTATTTACTTGAACTTGCCAACGATCCACAACTAAATACACAAGTAAAACTTTATGGCATAAATTATAAAGATGAGCGATTAGCTGCTCAACATTGGTTAACCAATTATAAAAACCCCTATCAATTTTCAATTTTTGATGAAGAAGGAACTTTAGGGTTAGACTTAGGTGTTTTTGGTGCACCAGAAACGTTTGTCATTGATCATCATGGTATCATTCGAAAACGCTTTGCTGGCCCTATTGATATTCGGGTTTGGCGAAAAGAGTTTGAACCGCTTATTAAGCAATTAACCGATGAAAAGCAACAAGGTATATAGCCAATGTTAAATAAAGTTTTATTTATTATTATGATGAGTATTGCTTCGTTATTTGCTAGCAATAGTGTTTATGCAAGCCCAGTAGAAACGTTTGAATTTCAAGATGAAGTGACTAAAGTGCGTTTTCATGCCTTGAGTAAAGAGTTACGTTGTCCAAAATGTCAAAATCAAAACTTAGCTGACTCTAACTCACCTATTGCGGCCGATTTACGTCGTGAGTTATATGAATTATTGCAACAAGGCAAGGCAGATAGTGAAGTAGTAGATTTTATGGTTGCTCGCTACGGCGAATTTGTTTTGTATCGTCCTCGGGTATCAAATGTTACTTATATTCTTTGGTTTGGTCCGGCTTTACTGATTTTAATAGGTATTACGGTAGTCATTGTCATATTGAGAAAAAAGCCGGCAACAAAAGAAAATTTAGCGCTTGATAACCATCAACAAAAAAAATTGAAACAGTTATTGCAGCCAAATCCTAAGAGTGAAAATTCAAATGTCACTAAAGAAGAGAAAGAGTAGTCAACCGATATGAATATAGTATTAATAGTCTTTGCTTTTATTGCCTTACTTTTGTTTGTTGTTTGGATGCCTTTCTTTAAAAGATCGGCAAACAAAACAGAAAACGACGGAGAAAAACAAAATTTACGTGATGAAACTAACGTTGTGTTATACAAAGAGCATAAAGCTGAGATTGAAAAAGATTTCAGTGATGGCGCAATTGATGAAGAAAGTTATCAATATTTGTTAGCAGAGTTAGATAATAGTTTATTGCAAGATATTGCAGCGGCAGAGAAAAAACCAGATTTCAGCACAAATCCCAAAACGTTAAATGTGTTATGGCCAATATCTTTGTCTTTTTTTATTGTAGCATTTACAGTGGCTATCTATATAAAGCAAGGCACCTTGGAAACAATAATGACTACGCCTATTGCTTCACATGCTAATGGGCAAGAACAACAGTCAGCTGAAAAAGAGCAGGAGCAAATGCTGGTTTATATTAAAAATTTACAACAGCATTTAGAAGAAAACCCAGATGACAGTAAAGCTTGGTATAACTTGGGGCAAACATTTGTTAGTGCAGGTGAATTTGACTTCGCTATCGCTGCATTTGAACAAGTCATTCGTATAGAAGGTGAGCATGCCGACTTGGTAGGGGCAATAGCCCAAGCAAGTTATTATCGCAATAATCAGCAAATAGATGAACAGGTGCAAACCTTAATTGATAAAGCGCTAGCCCTAGATATCAACGACCCCTCGACTAATATTTTATTAGGTATGCATAACTTCATTGCTCAAAAATATCCAAAAGCGATTGTTTATTGGCAACGGGTTATCGATGCCAATAAACAAGGTGTTAATATTGCTGCATTACAAGAGGCAGTGAGTGAAGCCAAAAATCGTCTTGGTATGTCGACTGGCACTATGGAAAGCGAACAAACTTCACCACAGGTTCCGGTTGGCCCGCAACTAAAAGTTAATGTTAGTTTGTCTGCAGATATTGCTGCACAACTAGCGCAAGGCGAAGACAAGGTTGTTTTTGTTTATGCGATTCCAACTGACGGTAGACGTATGCCACTTGCAGCAATGAAAATAATGGCGAGTGATTTGCCCAAAGTTGTTACCTTAAGTGACAGCAATGCAATGTCACCACAAAGTAATTTGAGCAGTGTTAGCAAGGTGAATATCTATGCTATTGTATCCAAACAAGGTGGCGCCGGCATCAAACCAGGTGACTTTAAAGCAGAAGTTAATAATATTTCTGTTGATAGCACAGACACTATCACTTTAGTTATTGATAGTCTTGTTGAATAATCTCTATTGTAGATTAGGTTTTAAAACGACAAATAACGGATTAAAGCTAGCTTAACTATAAAATAAGATAAAAATGAAATCACGTTTTAGCGCTAAAAAAAACAACTTTGACACTGACACAGAGAATAGCAGCAATAGTAATGAAGTTGTTAAAACCGGTGTTCTATTAACAAACTTAGGCTCACCAGCTGAGCCTAATACTAGCGCATTACGTAAATATTTGCGTGAGTTTTTATCTGATCCAAGAGTGGTAGAAATTCCCCGTATTATTTGGATGATAATACTACACGGTATCATTTTACGAGTACGCCCAAGGAAATCCGCTAAATTATACAAAAGTGTATGGACAGAGCAGGGCGCTCCTTTATTGGTTATTAGTCAAGCTCAGAAGAAAAGGGTTGCAGCACAAATAAAAGAAATATATGGGCAAGATGTTATCGTTGATCTTGCCATGCGCTACGGAGAGCCTTCTATCACAAGTGTGTTACAAAAATTTCAACAAAAAGGTGTCGATAACCTTGTCGTGTTACCCCTATATCCACAATATGCAGGACCGACTACTGCTTCGACCTTTGATGCCGTTAGCAGCGAGTTGAAAAAATGGCGATATGTGCCAAGCCTTTACTTTATCAATAGTTACCATAAGAATTCACAATACATAAAAGCACTCGCAAACTCTATAATCGAGCACTTAGATGAACATGGTAAACCTGATAAATTTGTACTTTCTTTTCATGGTATGCCAGAGTTATTTTACCAATGGGGCGACCCCTATTATGATTTTTGTCAGGTGACCACTAACTTACTCAAACAAGAGTTACTAAGCAGAGAATTAAGTAAAGAGTTAAGCTTAACGGATGATAGTTTCGTTATGACCTTCCAATCACGTTTTGGTAAAGCCAAATGGTTACAGCCTTATACTGATGAGACACTTGTAAATTTAGCTAAAGCAGGTAAAAAACATATAGCCATTATCAGCCCGGCGTTTAGTGCAGATTGTTTAGAGACACTAGAAGAGCTTGAACATGAAAATCGTGATGTTTTTATACAAGCAGGTGGTAAGCAGTATCATTATATTGCTGCATTAAATGATAGAGATGATCATATCCAAGCATTAGTTAATATACTTACACCAACACTCAACACCCTAAAATAAGCTGAATTGAGAAAAATTACGCCCAGTTAGGCTTTAATTGACTTACCCCTAATAAAAAAATTACTATTGCGAACTTAATAGTAATAATCTACACCATGAAACTAAATCAAGATTCGATATCATGAAGCTAATTCTAAAATAAATAATAAGGCCAATTTATGAAATTATTTACGCTCAATAAGCTAACACTTGTAGCTCTTTGTTCCACTCTAGCGCTAACCGCTTGTGAAGATAAAACAGCAATAATAGAAAAATCTGACTCAACAAATGCTGAAACGGTAGAGCAACGGGCCGAAAAAATTGCAAAAGAAACTATCATTATCGATACTCATATAGATGTACCTTATCGTTTAGAACAAGAATATGAAGATGTTAGTAAAACAACTACACAGGGTGATTTTGACTACCCAAGAGCAGTAAAAGGAGGCTTAGACGCACCTTTTATGTCTATTTATATTCCGTCTAAATTGCAAAAGTTGGGTGGTAGTAAAGCACTTGCGGATAAATTAATTGACGATGTTGAGAAAATTGTTCAGCAGTCTCCGGATAAATTTGCTTTAGCTTATTCAACAGAGCAAGTGAAAGATAATTTTGCCAAGGGGCTCATCTCACTACCCATGGGAATGGAAAATGGTAGCCCTATAGAGGGTGATTTAAATAATTTACAGCACTTCTATAATCGCGGCATTCGTTACATCACCTTAGCTCACGCGAAAACAAATCATATATCAGACTCTTCTTATGATGAAAACCGCCCGGCTCAAGGGCTAACTGATTTTGGCAAAAAATTGATAGTTGAAATGAATAATGTAGGAGTTATGGTTGATATTTCTCATGTATCTGATCAGGCGTTTTATCAAGTAATGGAAATTAGTAAAGTACCTGTCATTGCTTCTCATTCTTCAGCGCGTTTTTTTACGCCTGATTTTGAACGCAACATGTCTGACGAGATGATTAAATTACTGGCCAATAATGGTGGTGTGATTCAAATGACCTTCAGCGGCATTTTTACATCAAAAAAATTCCGTGAACAAAGTGCAGTCTATAAACTGGTTGAAGCTGACTTTATTAAAGCTAATAACTTAGATGAAGCATTAGAAGCAGACAAAAACAAAATAGAGGCGTTTGAAAAAGCATACGTTGCAGAAAAACCATACGATGTTGGTACCCTAGACCTAGTACTTGACCATTTTGAACATGTAATTAATTTAGTAGGTATAGAATATGTAGGTATTGGCTCTGACTTTGATGGTGTTAGTGGTATCCTTCCTAAAACCTTAAGAGATGTTGCTAGTTACCCAAACTTGATTGCAGGTTTGTTAGAACGAGGTTATAGCGAGCAAGATATCAAAAAGTTGTTATCCGGTAACTTAATGCGTGTATGGCAGCAAGTTGAAGCGTATGCTGCTAATCATAAAGCACAGCATTAAAAGGTTTATCATCAAGTAAATTGACACTGTATAAAAGTCCAGTATAATACATGCCCAAACCACCTCAAAATACAGGTTTTAACTGTATCTTGAAGTTGCTTGGGTATAGTTATGAAAAAAATAATTCATGTCGACATGGACTGCTTTTATGCTGCTGTCGAAATGCGAGATTTCCCAGAATATCAAAATATTCCACTAGCTGTTGGCGGTGATGGGCCTCGTAGTGTACTTTCTACTTGTAATTATCAAGCACGAAAATTTGGTGTACGCTCGGCTATGTCGGCGATTAAAGCTAAACAGCTTTGTCCAGAGTTGACGATAGTTCATGGGCGAATGTCAGTATATAAAGAAGTATCAGATCATATACGAGAAATATTCTCCCGTTACACTAACCTTATAGAACCTTTATCCCTTGATGAGGCATTTCTTGATGTTACTGATTCAACACAATGTCAAGGCAGTGCTACCTTAATAGCAGAGCAAATTCGTGCGGATATTTTTAATGAACTTAACTTAACAGCCTCAGCAGGTATTGCCCCTAATAAATTTATCGCTAAAATTGCCAGTGATGAAAATAAACCTAATGGCCAATGCGTTGTTTCCCCAGATAAAGTTACCAGCTTTGTAGAACAATTATCACTTAAAAAAATTCCGGGTATAGGGCCAAAAACTTTTCAGAAACTACAATCGTTTGGATTTACTACTTGTGCTGATATTAGAGCATCTTCAGTTCCGAGTTTAGCAACGATTGTTGGTAAATTTGCCACTAGCTTGTATCAAAAAGCACATGGCATTGATAACAGAGAACTTGAAGTAAGCAGGCAACGTAAATCGTTAGCAATAGAGACAACATTAGCTGCGGATCTCTTTAGTGAAACCGATTGCTTAACTGTCATCGAACAGCTTTATCCAAAGTTACTTCAACGGTTAGAAAAAGTAAAAGGCAGAAAGATTGTTCGCCAGGGTATTAAATTAAAATTTAATGACTTTAACCAAACGACTGTTGAGCAGCAAAGCTTGGGGGCAGAGGAAGAGATTTTTAATCATTTATTACCTAAAGCATTTGAGCGAGGAAAGGGACGAGGCATTCGCCTTGTTGGTTTAACACTTGGCTTTGCAGAAGAAGACAAACTTGAAACTGAACACCAAGATAAACAATTAATTTTGATATAAAAGGCGTATTTCACAGATAATAATATGATTGATGATGAAAATGAAACACCGTTAAAGAAAAAACCACAAAAACAAACAGCCCTCAACTGCGGTGTTGGCTTATTAGCACGGCGAGAACATTCAGAGCACGAATTAAGGCAAAAACTTACCAGCAGAGAATTTGCCTCTTATGAGATAGATATTGCGATTGAGCGTTTACTAGAGAAAGATTATTTGTCAGACACTCGATTTGCTCAAAGTACCTGTAGATATCGTGCTAACCGGGGATATGGCTGGCGTTATATTGCCAATGAATTAAAACAAAAAGGTGTTTGTTCAACAATTGTTCAACAATTGCAGAAAAATTGCGAAATTGATTGGTATCTTCAAGCCGAGCTTGCGTATAATAAGCGCTTTGGTGAAAACAGGGTAAAAAACTCTCAAACAACTCAAAAAGAGCAAGCCAAAAAAATACGATTTTTACAATACCGCGGATTTTCTACAGATGAAATTTTTGCGTTAGTGAATGATAACTGAACAAACAGATTGATTAAGGTTCCCATGATTAAAAGCACCGCTGAAGTACGTCAGGCATTCTTAGATTTTTTTGCCACAAAGCAACACCAAATAGTTAAAAGTAGCTCACTAGTACCGGGTAATGACGCGACATTACTTTTTACTAACGCAGGTATGGTGCCTTTTAAAGATGTGTTCTTAGGTGCTGAAAAACGCAGTTATACACGTGCTACATCCGCGCAACGTTGTGTTCGGGCGGGCGGCAAGCATAATGATTTAGAAAATGTCGGCTACACAGCTCGTCATCATACTTTCTTTGAAATGTTAGGTAACTTTAGTTTTGGTGATTATTTTAAAGAAGATGCGATAACTTTTGCTTGGGAATTTTTAACCGGTGTTTTAGGTTTACCAAAAGAAAAGTTATTGGTAACCATTTATGAAAGTGATGAAGAGGCTTTCTTATTTTGGAAGAATGAAATTGGCATACCAGTAGATAAAATTATTCGTATTGGTGATAAGTCTGCGGGTAAAAAGTTTGAATCAGATAATTTCTGGGCAATGGGTGATACTGGCCCTTGTGGTCCATGTTCGGAAATATTTTATGATCATGGCGCTGACATTTGGGGTGGCCCACCAGGATCTCCTGAAGAAGATGGTGATCGTTTTATTGAAATTTGGAACATAGTTTTCATGCAATTTAATCGCCAAGCCAATGGTGATATGGTGCCACTACCAAATCCGTCCATCGACACTGGGATGGGATTAGAGCGTATTTCTGCCATAATGCAAAATGTGCACAGTAACTATGAAATTGATCTTTTCCAAGCACTAATTAAAGACACAGCCAATTTATTAGCGTGTAACGATTTAGACAATAAATCACTTCGTGTTATTAGTGACCATATCCGCTCTTGTTGCTTTTTAATTATTGATGGTGTTGTGCCATCAAATGAAGGTCGTGGTTATGTGTTACGACGTATTATCCGCCGTGCAATTCGACATGGTCATAAGCTTGAAGCTAAAGAACATTTTTTCCATAAGCTGGTGAAATCACTTATTGAACAAATGGGTGAAGCATATCCGGAGTTGGTTCAACAACAAGCTATTATTGAAAAGTTATTACGTATTGAAGAAGAGCAGTTTGGTCGTACTTTAGATCGCGGCATGGTCTTGCTTGAGGATATGTTAGCCAACCTAGATGGCGATACAATTTGCGGAGATGATGTTTTTAAACTTTATGATACTTATGGTTTTCCTGCCGATTTAACCGCTGATATTGCCCGTGAACGACATTTAAACATTGATCATAATGGTTTTGATATCGCTATGGGCTTGCAACGTGAACGTGCTCAACAAGCGAGTCAATTTGGCACTGATTATAACCAACAATTAAAATCGGATCACAAAACCAGCTTCAAGGGCTATAGTAACCATTCTTCATCTGCAACTGTTGTTGAATTGTTTAATTCTCATGAGCAGACAGCAGTTAACCAGTTGAATGCGGGAGAGCAAGGTTTAGTTATCTTGGATCATACGCCATTCTATGCTGAATCGGGTGGTCAAGTAGGTGATAGTGGTTTATTACACCTTGATAATGGCGTATTTGAAGTTGAAGATACAATCAAACTAGGTAACGCTTTTGCCCATAAAGGTATTGCGCGTACTGATATAGGCATGAACCGTCGTGTTAAAGCTGAAATTGATAGTGAACGTCGTGCTGCTATTGTTAAAAATCATACCGCTACCCATATTTTACATGCTGCTTTACGTAAAGTGTTAGGTGAGCATGTTACTCAAAAAGGTTCTTTGTGCGACAGTGATAAACTTCGTTTTGATTTCTCTCATTTTGAAGGTATGACAGTTCAAGAGGTACATGATGTTGAGCAGTTAGTTAACGATGAAATACGTCATAACCATATCAGAGAAACTGAATTAATGTATATTGAAGACGCGAAAGAAAAAGGAGCTATGGCTCTCTTTGGTGAAAAATATGACGATGAAGTGCGCGTGGTTACTTTAGGCGATTTCTCTACTGAGCTTTGTGGTGGTGTTCATGTTGAACGTACAGGTGATATAGGTTTGCTGAAAATAGTTTCTGAATCTGGAATTGCTGCGGGTGTACGTCGTATTGAAGCGGTTACTGCAACAGGAGCAATGGCTTTTATTAATGAGCAAAGCGCTTGTTTAGCCAAAGTAGCAGGCTTAGTGAAAACAGATGTTGCTAGCGTTGGAACCAAGGTAGAACAGTTAATTACCCGCTCTAAGGCGTTAGAAAAAGAAATTAGCGCCCTTAAGCAAGAACTCGCAGCACAAGCAGGCTCAGATTTAGTGAGTAATGCCATTGATATTAACGGTGTGAAAGTTCTAATTGCTGATCTAGATGGTGTAGAAACTAAAGCGCTACGCGGTATGGTAGATGAGCTTAAAAACAAAATGCAATCTGGCATTATCATGCTAGCAACCGCTAATGGCACTAAAGTGGGTTTGATTGCTGGGGTTACTAAAGATCTTATTGGCCAAGTGAAAGCCGGTGAGTTAGTTAATATGGTAGCTCTGCAAGTGGGTGGAAAAGGTGGAGGGCGTCCAGATATGGCACAAGCAGGTGGAAGCCAACCAGAAAATATAACTGATGCCTTGGCCACAGTTCAACCTTGGTTGACTGAAAAGCTTAGTTAAGCCGCTGTTTAAGTATATTTTGATAAGCCAATTAAATTTTTTAATTGGCTTTTTTTTTGTATAGTAATTTTTAAATAAACAATCTAACTGTAACCTTTGTGTAAACTTTTGTCTTATATGTTATTTAGGTGTTAATTATTATAATATAAAATAAAAAACAGCATAAAAAAACAGCCTTTACCACTATTCAAAGCTAAGATAAGCTTGATAGAATAACTTGATGTTTTGTTAAGTAATTAAGCATAGGAGCTTAAAGCTTATCAAAAAGTGGATTTTTCCATAATATTTACTATTACTTATAGTGTATTAAGGAAAAACATACTAACTTCATATATTACTAGCTTATATATATTTATTTAGTGATTCTCAATTTTAATAAAAGGAATATGGAAATGTTAATATTAACACGACGCGTTGGTGAGACATTAATGATAGGTGACGAAGTCACAGTAACTGTCTTGGGTGTCAAGGGAAATCAAGTACGTATAGGTGTTAATGCGCCGAAAGAAATTTCAGTACACCGCGAAGAAATTTACATGCGTATTCAGGCTGAGAAAGAGAATAATGAGTCATCGGGTAACGTATAATCTTTGTTAACTAAATTAAACGTTATAAAAAAAGCACCAGAATGATGGTGCTTTTTTTATATTTGTTACTATTTAATATTATACTAATGCCTGAAAAATAGCATTATTGAGTGAATTGTCAACAAACAGTGCAAAAACACAAATAAATACGTAAAAATGTTTGACTTATTTTTAAGATCCATTAATATTCGCACCCACTGGAGAGGTGGCCGAGTGGCCGAAGGCGCTCCCCTGCTAAGGGAGTATCTGGTTTATAGCCGGATCGAGGGTTCGTATCTGGTTTATAGCCGGATCGAGGGTTCGAATCCCTCCCTCTCCGCCATTTTTAACCTTGTGTAATTAATGGCTGCGAAATAAAAAATTGCTATCGGATAAGTAACGATATTAAATACATCTTAATTGCGGACGCGTAGCTCAGCTGGATAGAATATCTAGTTCTGATGGCTACGAATAAGGTTCGTGTATCGGTTAAGTAACGATATTAAATACATGCGGACGCGTAGCTCAGCTGGATAGAGTACCTGGCTACGAACCAGGCGGTCGCAGGTTCGACTCCTGCCGCGTCCGCCACTTTTTTCTTTATGAATCAAGTGGAATTGTAAAATGGAAGAAATGGTTAGAGCCAGGCGTTAATACAAGCCCAAGGTTCTAATCCTGAAGCAAACGCTACCTTTTCTCTTTGTTGAGTTAATGTGGTAAAGTAAAGAAGAACAGCTTCTATTAAGGCTGTATAAATAAGTTCTTAGACCGCGGACGCGTAGCTCAGCTGGATAGAGTACCTGGCTACGAACCAGGCGGTCGCAGGTTCGACTCCTGCCGCGTCCGCCACATTTCTCTTTTGAGAAACTAAAAAACCAATCTTGTGATTGGTTTTTTTTCGCCTGCAATTTGAGAAGCACATAGCTACGAACCAGGCACTAATGCAAGCCCAAGGTTCGACTCCTATAGCAATCGCCACATTTCTCTTTTGAGAAACTAAAAAACCAATCTTATGATTGGTTTTTTTTCGCCTGCAATTTGAGAAGCACATGGCTACGAACCAGGCACTAATGCAAGCCCAAGGTTCGACTCCTGTAGCAAACGGCACATTTCTCTGTTGAGTTTTTGCAAATTAGGTATTAACTATAATATCGTTCGAGATATCACTCACTTTAGTTACACCCGTTAATGCCATGGCTACACGCATTTCATTTTCAAAAATGTTCAGCAATTGATCTACCCCCCTCTCACCATTGGCAGCTAGAGCATAAGCCCAAGCTCTCCCTAACATACAAGCATCGGCACCCAAAGCTAGCGCTTTAACAACATCAAGACCACTTCGAATACCACCATCAACAATTATTTTACATTGTTGATTAACTGTCTTTGCTATTTCAGGTAATACTGTAAGTGTCGCAGGAGCACTATCGAGTTGACGACCACCATGATTTGAAACTACGATAGCATCAGCACCTAGTTTTACTGCTTCTTTGGCATCTTCACTGTCTAATATGCCTTTAATTATCAAATTTCCTGACCAGTTATCACGGATCCATCCAAGATCTTGCCAAGTCATACTGGCATCAAATTGACTATCTACCCACCCCTTAAAATCATCAAGAGAGCTAGCATTTGGTACTGCATCAGTTAAGTTACCAAAAGTAAGTGGTTTTCCATTAATTGCAACATCCCATACCCAACTTGGATGGCTAACTATGTCAAAGCCACGTTTAAACTTTCCTAGTAGCGTGCTGCGCATTCCACTGGAACTTAAACCATTACGAATATCACGATATCGCTCAGCAAGCACGGGTAGATCAACCGTTAGAACAAGTGTTTTACAACCAGCTTGTTTTGCACGGTTTAATAAATTTAGCGCATAGCTTCGATCTTTTATCACATACAGTTGAAACCAAAACTCTTGATTAGTTTGAGCTTGTAGCTCTTCAATAGAACAAATCCCTACGGTAGAAAGGCAAAATGGAATATTGTGTTTGTTTGCAGCTTTGAAGGCTTGTTGTTCACCTCTTTTGGCGAAACAGCCAGCCAAACCGACGGGGCCAAGAATTAAAGGCATGTTGAGGTTATCATTAAACAAGTTACTGGTAAGATCTATTTGACTCACATCTCTTAATATTCTTTGTCGTAAAGTTAGTTGTGAAAATGCGTTTAGGTTATTTGTTAAGGTTGTTTCTTGATAACTTCCTCCATCAATGTAATCAAATAATTGAAGAGGCAAACGCTTTTTGGCTAAAAGTCGAAAATCGGCTGTATTTGCAGGAGCAACGCGTAAACTATTTGTTGTCATAGAGGAACTTTAATTGCTAATAGTATGAAAAACATCCTAATTTAGTTTTATAAAATAAACAAGTTAAGTCATGCTTTATATTATAAGTGAATAATATCCATTTATAGTGAATATTATTCACTGTGATGTATATTGTATAAAATTAATAAAAACTTACCGGAATGGCCGCTATTCACCGAGGTGATATTGTATACAATATCTTATTATGCAGTTTTAATTGAATATTTAGTAAAAAAGACTGAATATTGATTGTTTTAGTGCTTGACGATAAATTATTTTTCTGAAACTGCAAAATAATGTTTGTTTTTAATAATTGGAGTGATTATTCTAATTTTATAAAATTTCGAATGAGAACAAAAAATGAACAGTATGGAACAGCAGTTTTTAGAAGCTGGTACACTTATGCTAGCGGGAATGATCTTTGTATTCACTTTTTTAAGTTTATTGATTATCTTTATCAACACCGTATTGGCAAAGTTGGCGGTTAAGTATCCTGATCCTATTGCGCCAAGTAGAAATCATTCGAAGAAAAAAAATAATAAGGCAGCAAACGGTGAAATATCACCTGCCATTGTTGCTGCAATAAGCGGAGCCGTAAGTCGCTATCGTCAACAACACTCTCAACAACCTTCTTCCTCAAAAGAAGCAAAGAAATAAGGGCATAATCATGAGAAAACCATTAGGTATTACCGAAGTTGTCTTAAGGGATGGCCATCAATCAATTCTTGCCACCCGTCTTCGTTTAGAAGATATGTTACCGATTGCTTCAACATTAGATGAAGTTGGTTATTGGTCAATTGAGTCTTGGGGTGGTGCAACTTTTGATTCATGTATTCGTTATTTAGGCGAAGATCCTTGGGAACGTATTCGTGCTTTGAAAAAGGCTATGCCAAAAACAAAACAGCAAATGTTGTTTCGTGGTCAGAATATTTTAGGTTATCGTCATTATGCTGATGATGTAGTAGAGAAATTCGTCGAACGTGCGCACATTAATGGTATTGATGTATTTCGTATTTTTGATGCCATGAATGATGTTCGTAACTTGCAAACGTCAATTAAAGCGGCTGTAAAAGTTGGCGCTCACGCTCAAGGTACTTTAAGTTACACTGAAAGTCCTGTTCATACGCTTGAAGGGTGGTTAACTATGGCCAAGCAGCTTGAAGATATGGGCGCACATTCTTTATGTATCAAAGATATGTCCGGCTTATTAAAACCTTACGATGCTGCAGAATTAATTGGTAAATTAAAAGAAACTGTTTCTTTGCCAATTGCCTTACATTGTCATGCAACAACTGGCTTAAGTATCGCTACACAAATGAAAGCAATTGACAGTGATATAGACGTTATTGATACATCTATATCATCAATGAGCATGACATACGGACATTCACCTACAGAAACGATTGCCGCTATTGTTGAAGGCAGCAAACGTGATACAGGTTTAAATGTTAAAAAAATGGCCGAAGTTGCCGCTTATTTCCGCGATGTTCGACAAAAATATGCTGAATTTGAAGGTAGCTTAAAAGGTGTTGATGCACGTATTTTAACAGCACAAGTGCCAGGTGGCATGTTAACAAATATGGAAAATCAACTTAAAGAACAAGGCGCAAGCGATAAATTTGATGAGGTATTAACTGAAATACCTAAAGTTCGAAAAGATTTAGGTTATATCCCTTTGGTAACGCCAACATCACAAATTGTTGGAACTCAGGCTGTATTGAATATTCTTACAGGCGAACGTTACAAATCTATCACAAAAGAAACCGCTGGCGTTTTGAAAGGTGAATATGGTTCAACTGCTGCTCCTGTTGATGCTGAGTTGCAAACACGTGTGTTAGATGGCAAGGAAGTTATTACTTGTCGTCCTGCTGACTTGCTTGATCCTGAAGTAGATAAGTTATCTACTGAGTTACAAGATTTAGCTAAAGAGAAAAACATTGATTTAGCCAGTGACGTTATTGATGACGTATTAACTTACGCATTATTTCCACAAATTGGCTTGAAGTTCTTAGAAAACAGAAATAACCCTGCCGCTTTTGAACCTATTCCAACGAAAGCGAGTGCTAAGGTCGCTAAATCATCACAGCCAAGTGCTGCTACAGCACCAGAAAGTTACGCGGTAAGTGTAGATGGAAAAATTTATGAAGTTGTGGTGGCTCCAGGTGGCTCTATTGAAGCCATAACTCACCCTGCAGGTGACGATGCTATTAAGCAGTCAGCGTCGATTTCAGCAGAAGAAACTTTGAATGCGCCATTGTCAGGTAATATTTTCAAAGTACTTGTTAATGAAGGTGACTCTGTTGAAGCAGGAGAAGTGGTTATCATCATGGAAGCCATGAAGATGGAAACAGAAATTCGTGCAGTAAACGCAGGTGTTATTACTAGTTTGCATACCAAAGAAGGCGACTCAGTTGCTGTTGGTGATGCTTTACTTAGCTTTTCGTAGAGGATCTTATGGATTCATTAACTAAATTATGGCTTTCAACTGGCTTAGCCAATTTTGAGCTAGGTCAAGTGATAATGATGTTAGTTGGCTGTGGCTTACTTTATCTTGCTATCGCTAGAAATTTTGAGCCGTTATTGTTATTACCTATGGGTTTTGGTGCAATATTAACTAATATTCCGGCAGCAGGGTTCTCTGAAGCCGGTGGCTTACTTCACTTTATTTATTATGCTGGTATAGATACAGGCATTTTCCCCTTAATTATCTTTATGGGGGTTGGGGCGATGACCGACTTTGGCGCCTTGATTGCTAACCCTAAAACATTGCTATTGGGAGCTGCAGCGCAAACAGGTATTTTTGCTACCTTGTTTGGTGCTATTGCCTTAAATGCAATGCCGGGGATTGAATTCACCTTAAAAGATGCTTCAGCTATTGCTATTATTGGTGGTGCAGATGGGCCAACAGCTATTTTTTTAGCATCTAAATTGGCTCCTGAGTTACTTGGCGCTATAGCAGTTGCTGCTTATTCATATATGGCGTTGGTACCAATTATCCAACCGCCAATTATGAGAGCATTAACAACAGAAGATGAACGTAAAATAGAAATGGCACAGCTTCGTCCAGTGACAAAAATTGAAAAAATAATTTTTCCATTGGGCGTATTATTGATGACCATTTTCTTCTTGCCAGCAGCAACACCACTGGTGGGGATGTTCTGCCTAGGTAATTTGATGCGTGAATCTGGTGTGGTTGATCGTTTAAGTTCTACTGCACAAAACGAATTAATTAACATTACCACTATATTTTTAGGCTTAGGGGTTGGCTCAAAGTTAAGTGCAGAGGCATTTTTAAATGTTGAAACCTTAGGTATTTTAGGTTTAGGTGCTGTAGCTTTCTCTATAGGAACAGCATCAGGTGTGCTAATGGCTAAAGTAATGAATAAGTTTTCTAAAGTACCTATTAATCCATTAATTGGTGCTGCAGGAGTTTCCGCTGTACCAATGGCTGCAAGGGTAGCGAATAAAGTAGGTTTAGAAGCTAATCCTCACAACTTCTTACTGATGCATGCTATGGGCCCTAATGTGGCTGGTGTGCTCGGTTCTGCGGTTGCAGCAGGTATATTACTAGCACTTGTCGGTGGTTAATTTGTATTATTCAAATTAATAAAGCTGTGAAGCTTTGAATTAAAAAACCGAGCAAGTCTCGGTTTTTTTATGCGCGAATGTTACTATTGTTTTTTTGAATATAAGTGTATCTATCTATATGACAAATTTTCTTATTGCCTGTGCTATTTTGCTAACGCTTTCTGCTTGTTCTACCTCTTCAACAGGGCGCAACCAAGTTTCACTGTACTCAGATGCTGAGCTAAACCATATGGGAGTTACTTCATTTGAAAATATGAAGAAAGAGATTCCTATCAGTAAAGACAGAGCAACGAATGAATTTGTACTTTGCGTTGCAGATGCTATCACCGCTAATGTACCAAAATCGGCCCACCCAGGTGATTGGGAAGTTGTAGTGTTTGATTCTGAACAAGTGAATGCTTTTGCTCTACCTGGCGGAAAAATAGGTGTTTATACCGGCATTTTAAATGTGACAGAAAATCAAGATCAATTGGCTGCAATAATGGGGCATGAAGTAGGGCATGTGCTTGAACATCACTCTAATGAACGCTTGTCGGCCAATAAGTTGTCTAATGTTGGTTTGGCCGTAGCGGCAATAGCGCTAGGAGCAAGTGAAGTTGAAAATAAAGGACTTTGGGTTGCAGGGTTAGGGATAGGCGTTCAATACGGTGTTATAATGCCCTATAGCCGCTCTCATGAAAGTGAAGCTGATATTGTTGGACAAGAACTGATGGCACGTTCAGGTTTTTCGCCTGAAGCAAGTATTCAACTATGGGAGAATATGTCTAAGTTAAGTAAGGATGCGCCGCCAGAGTTTATGTCTACTCATCCCTCAAATGAAACACGTATTAAACAATTAAATAAACATTTGGTTGTTTCTCAACCTTATTATTTTGCTGAGAAAAGTAGCGGTAATCTGCCAAAATGTGTAAAACCGAAAATAATCCCCAAACCTAAAGCACAAACTAAGACTAAGTAAATTGAGTTTGGCTCAATAAATATTCCTCTAGCAGTTATTTTACTGTAGAGGTCTATTTTATCCATTTAATGCTCATTTATAGTGAGTGAAATGCTCGAGTTGTAATTGCTCACTATGGATGTAATTTAAAATTATTCCATTCATTTGCTTGTTTTTCAAAACATACTCTATCGTGTAACCGGCTTGCTCTACCTTGCCAAAATTCGATGTAGGTAGGCTTAACTCGCCATCCACCCCAAAACTCTGGATGAGGTACTTCGCCTTTATCGAATTTGTCACTAAAATGAGTCATACGTTCTTTCAATTCGTTATTAGAGGTTAGCTTTTGACTTTGTTTTGAAGCCCAAGCGCCTATTTGGCTACCTCGGTCACGACTATGGAAGTAATCAGCGGATTCTTGCGGTGTGACCCTTTCAACAACACCTTCAATTCGTATTTGTCTTTGTAATACATTCCAATGAAATAATAAGGAAACCTTATCATTTTCACCTAATTCATGACTTTTTCGACTACCGTAATTTGTAAAAAACACGAAACCTTGTTCATCAAACTCCTTTAACAGCACCATGCGAGAACTAGGCTGACCATCTTGGCTACAGCTGCTTACTGACATAGCTTCGGGTAGTAATATTCCTGATTTATTTGCATCAGCGAACCATTGTTTAAACAATGGTAAAGGAGTTGAGTTAACTGGTATTTCAGGTAGTGGTAAGGCAACACCTTGGCCAAAAGTAAATAGACAACGAAGTTTTTCAAATAGAGTCATAAGGTACGCAAAGTTTTAATATATATAGTTATTTTATCAGTATTGATGTTAAATAAAAATGATAACTATCAATTAATAGCTATCATTAGTGGTAGGGTTACTTATGATTATTCATATAATCTAGTGTTAAATTAGTTAGTAATTTAACACCAAGCTTCATGCCACTTTCATCAATTTCGAATTCTGGAGTGTGATGATCAGGGGCTTGTTCTGCTGGTATATCTTTTGAACGCCCACCAACAAATAAATATAAACCTGGAACCTTTTCTTGGAAAAATGAAAAATCTTCTGCGCCAGTCACTGGGTTAGTTACTCTTGCATTTTTTGTTCCTGCTGTTGCTTGTAATACAGGCAACATTTCGGCCATTAATTTTTCATCATTGTAAGTAATAGGGTAACTGTAATCTAGAGGTAACGTTACTGTCGCTTGTGCATTCATGCTTTTAGCTATGCTATTTGCTTTATTGTGTACTGACTGATGAATATGTTTGCGTATATCAGGATTTAATGTGCGAATAGTACCAACTAGTTCAACTTCATTAGGTATAATGTTAGATCGTGTGCCGCCGTGAATCATGCCAATAGTTACCACAGCTGCACTGTCAATTAATTCCACTTCTCTGCTAACAATCGTTTGTAAACCCATAATAATTTGTGCTGAAGTCACAATAGGGTCAACACTATTCCATGGATAAGCACCGTGAGATTGTTTGCCCTTTACTACAATTTTGAATGGGTCAACCGCTGCCATAATACCACCTGAACGATAATGAACTGTGCCAACTTCACTCTGAGAGCTTATGTGCAGACCAAAAATAACATCAACATTTGGCTTACTTAATACACCTTCTTTTACCATATCTTCTGCACCACCCGTTTCACCTCTGGGAGCGCCTTCTTCAGCAGGTTGAAAAATAAATTTTACTTTTCCGTGTAGTTTGTCTTTCATGGAGGTAAGAATTTTTGCTGCACCCATAAGCATTGCAATATGAGTATCGTGTCCGCACGCATGCATAACGCCAACATCTTGACCGTTATAAGTAGACTTTACTGTTGAAGCAAAGGGTAAATTAACACTTTCTGTTACCGGTAAACCATCAATATCAGCTCGAAGAGCTACAACTGGGCCAGGTTTTCCTGAATCTAATATGGCAACAACACCTGTTTTAGCTACACCTGTCTGGACTTCAAGACCTAAAGATTTTAAATATTTAGCAATAGTTTTTGCTGTTTCAAATTCTCTATTAGAAAGTTCAGGGTTTTGATGAAAATGACGTCTCCATTTTATTACTTCAGCCTCGATTTGAGTCGCTAACTTTTCTACGTTTGAATTATTAGGCTGTTCTTTGGCTTGAATAGTTTGACTTGTGCTAGCTAAGAGTATTAGAGGAAGTAATGCATTAGTTATAAAACTAGCATTTTTTAATTTGAACATGGCTAAGACTTTTATTGTTATTGAACTTATATGTAATTAGACCATACTTCATTTGTTAAAAAAACACGAATTTAACTTGGTAATAACTTTAGCGTTATCACCAATCATCTTCATGATCTAATAGCTCTTTAAGTCTTTGTTTTTCCTTTAATTCATCGATGCGTTTACGAGCGAGTAAGTTTTTCTGCGCTTGTTCTTCAGCTTTTTTCTCTGCGAGTTCAAGCGACTCAATATCGATATTTTCATCAAGAGTCTCATTGTTTTCATCAATGCTATCTAGAAAGCCATCATCATCTGCCATCAGTTTACTCTTTAAAAAATAAGTTCATTTAATATCAACATAGGCAAGGAATAATACATTTTCAAACTATTTTCAAAATAGTTTTCTATTTTATTTTATTGGTGAAGTAGCAATTGCTTGATAAACTATTGCTCTATATAGAATTATTTACCTGAACTAATTTACTATGCAAAATAGAGAGTTTTCTTCCTGGTTTTATTGTTATCAGCAACAAGCACTGATGTTAAATGAGCGGCGCTTAATTGTGTTGGCTGGTGACAACTGTTGGGCTAGCTCTTTATTAAAATCAATTGATAGTCATAGCTGTAATGGAGCAAAACAAAGTGAGAGCACTTGGTTAGTTTATGGTGAAAGTGAAAACATTAAATCAAATGTCGCAAAGCAACGCTTTCAAGATAAATTAGGCAGTGAAAGTGATTTTGTTACTTTTCAAGGCACGGATTTATCTATTGATGCCTTTGCAGGCTTATCAGGAACATTAGTTGCGGGCGGCATATTATTTCTTTTGGTCAATGACATTTCAAAAGTAACAGAGAGTCTTTTTTATAAGCGTTTTTTTAACTTATTAAATACTTATCCTGAACATGTTGTTATTGAGCAAAATCAATCTGTTTCTCCTATTATAAAGTCAACAAGCACGAAGAATATTATTGAACAACCTCGACCATTATTAACTTACAACTGTGTAACTCAAGAGCAATTGACTGCTGTTGAGGCGATTATGAAAGTAATTAAGGGCAAAAGAAATAGACCGCTAGTATTAACAGCTGATAGGGGACGAGGTAAGTCTTCTGCCTTGGCAATTGCTTGCGGGCAATTATTAAATACAGCAACAAAAGAATATGAATTACGGCTGGTTGTTACTGCTGCAGACATAAACTCGTTAACTGTATTTTTCAGCCAGTTGGTTACTGGCTACCCAGATGGCGAACTTAAAAACGGTAAGTTTACTGTTAAGCATGGTTCAGTTGAATTTGTTGCAATTGATCAATTACTTAAGCAACCAGTAAATGCCAGTTTAGTATTGGTAGATGAAGCTGCGGCACTCCCTATTTATTTGCTTGATCAATTATTATTGAATCATTCTCGTTTGGTTTTTGCTAGTACCATTCATGGATATGAAGGAGCAGGGCGAGGCTTTACTTTAAAATTTCAACAAACATTAGCTGCAAAATACCCTCTATGGCGAAGCCTACATTTGCATGAGCCAATTCGATGGGGAGTTAATGATCCGCTAGAGAGGTTAGTATTTGAAGCTTGTTTGTTAAATGCTGAGCTGCCAAATATTAATTTGGATGTACAACATAATAAGCTATCAGCACTGTTATTTAAACAATTTAGTGCTGTTGAACTCGCGGTCGATGAGGAGTTATTCAAGCAAGTGTTTGCTGTGTTAGTTACTGCTCACTATCAAACTAAGCCAAGTGATTTACAAATGATACTAGATAATAAACATGTACAACTGGTCTGTTTATTATCCGAAGAAGAACAAAAACAGCAAGTGGTTGCGGTTGCGCTATTGATCAATGAAGGCCGCTCTAATTGTAATATTATTAAAGCTGAAGAAATTAACGCAGTAAATCAATCTAAAAGACGATTAAAAAATAATTTTGTTCCACAATCGTTATTAACCCAATGTGGTATTGATTACGCATTCAATTATCATTATATGCGAGTAATGCGAATTGCAGTACACCCTCAATTACAGCAGCAGGGTATTGGCGCTCATTTTTTGGATAAAATAACTGACTTCTCATTATTACAAGGAGCTGACTTTCTAGCATCGAGTTTTGGAGCTACTAAAGCATTGCTCTCTTTTTGGTTAACAAACGACTTTCATTTAGCACGCATAGGTTTTAATAAAGATAAAGCCAGTGGTGAACAATCAGCGCTAGTGTTAAAAGCGCTTTCTCAAGCTGGGTCAACGGCGCTTGATGATATCAACACAGAGTTTTATCGATGCTTTGATTATTTATTAACAGATGAATATAAACATCTAGCGGCAGAATTGGTGGCGTTAATTCTGCATTATTGCCCACAATTTTCCTGCGTTATGCTAAACGTACGTGATAAAGCAAATATTGAAGCGTTTGCTCAAGGTTACCGGCAATATTCAAGCTGTGTTTTTAGTTTGCATTTATGGCTAATGCAACGTCTTTCTAATACAACAGCACTTGTAGATAAAGATTTGCTTGTATTCATCAGTCGCATTATGCAAAAGCAGAGTATTAATGATGTTTGTAATGTCTATGGTTTCACAGGAAAAAAAGACCTTGATCAATTTTTGAAATCAAAAGTTAGCATGTCTCTATCAACTTAATTACGAGCTTGCCAGCGCCAGAATTTTTGCATAATTAAATACTCACAACGTTTTTCACCACACTTTTTACCATAAAAAAGAATGTCGTCATGGTGTAATAATCGTCCTAAATAGTAATTAATTGTTCTAGCTAACTCGCAAGTAGGGTGAACCTTATAAGTTGTAACCAATATTGCTAGCCAATTTTCAAGCTGTAAAAATTCTGAAGAAGCCTTTAGGCACATAAATAATTCTCCGAATGTATCTCATCGTCTGTACTCGTTGCTAATAGTGCTTGCCAAAGTACTTGTTTAGCACTTGCGTTTAAGCATTTGCAATCACCTCCATGCAGAAATCCTGACTTAAGTAATTGTGTAAGTATATTGCTAGATAATTCGACCTGTACTTTAGTGGCCTTAATATCTGAGCGAGATATTTCAGTAGTCATATGTACCCTTCTTTTTGCGTTTATCTATTTATGTTTAAAATAAACTAACAAAAAGCTAAATGCAAATGGTAATTGTTATCATTTGTAAAAATGTAATGTTATTTCGCATAAGTTCAGTACAATAAAATTAAGGGTTAGTAGCTAAGTGCTTGTAGATAAGGATTTATAAAAAGTGACTGTTGCCATTTGTGTTGAAGCGTTAACTAAAGAATACAAAGATGTTATTGCAGTAAATGATATAAGTTTTAGTGTTGAACAAGGACATTGTTTCGGCCTTTTAGGGCCCAATGGTGCAGGAAAAACAACAACTATAGAAATTATGGAAGGGATTATTGGGGCTAGTTCTGGCTCTGTTGTCTATAAAAACCAAGATAAAGAAGTTGATAACAATATTTCACAACAAATAGGGATTCAATTTCAACATACGGCTTTGCAAGATTTTTTAACGGTTAAAGAAACCTTGAACCTGTTTGCCGCATTCTATCAACACACCATTGGGCAAAATAAACTTATTGAGCTTTGCGATTTAAGCGATTTTTTAGACAGAGATAACCGTTTACTCTCTGGGGGGCAAAGGCAGCGGTTGCTTCTTGCTTTAGCGTTAATAAATGATCCTGAAATAATTTTTTTAGATGAACCAACGACAGGTTTAGATCCTCATGCGAGGAGAAAATTTTGGCAATTAATAAAAAATATCAAAGCGCAAAACAAAACCATTATTCTAACTACACATTATATGGATGAAGCCGAACAACTTTGTGATGATATTGTCATTATGGATCAAGGAAAAATAATCGAATCTGGAACGCCTCAGCAGTTATTAAGTAAACATTTTAAAGATGTTTATATTTATTTGCCTGAGCAACAAGTACCTTTAACATTAATCGAGAAAAACCAATGGGTAACATTGTCAGGTAGCGTTGAAATTACAACGGATAATGTTGAAAAAACATTAGTTATGCTGATGGATAATAAAGTCTCATTGGAAGGTCTGCACGTGAAATCTGCTAATTTAGATGACTTGTTTTTACATTTAACAGGGCATTCTTTAAGGGAGTGAATCTACATTATGAATATAAAACGGTTTTTTGCTGTATTTAAAGCTCGAAATATTGAATTCTTCCGGGATAAATCATCCTTAGGTTGGAATTTGATATTTCCGGTGCTTTTGCTTATCGGTTTTTCATTCATCTTTTCTGGCGATGGTCGCTCGGCTTATAAAGTAGGTATTATTGATAACTCAGAAGAAGGTGTAACTCAAATAACAGACAAACAAATACCCTTTAAAAATATTCGGTTTATTGATTATATTAATTATGAAAATATTGAAGCGGCCAAAAGTAAATTGAATCGCCACACAATAGATTTGGTTATTGAGCCCTCATATAGTCAATACTGGGTTAATAATGAATCAGCTAAAAGTTATTTAGTAGAAAAAATATTCAGTACTCAACTTAATGGCTATACTCGTTTGGAAACATCAGGTAAAAAAATTCGATATGTTGATTGGGTTTTACCAGGAATTCTCGGCATGAATATGATGTTTAGTTGCCTCTTTGGTGTAGGTTATGTGATTGTTCGCTATCGTAAAAATGCCGTTTTAAAACGTTTGAAAGCGACACCGTTATCAGCATTTGAATTTGTATCAGCTCAGCTGTTATCTCGATTGTTTATTGTTATGCTTCTATCTGCTGTTGTGTATAGCGGATGTAATTTATTGTTTAACTTTTTTATGCTTGGTAGTTACTTTGATTTAATTATTATCGGCATGTTAGGCGCTTTTTGCTTGATCAGTTTAGGTTTGTTAGTAGCAAGTAGGAGCAAAAGCGAAGAGCTTATTGGCGGTTTATTAAACCTAACATCTTGGCCTATGATGATGCTTTCTGGGGTTTGGTTTAGTTTAGAAGGGGCGCCATCAGCATTAAAAAACTTTGCCGATTTTCTTCCGTTAACTCACTTGGTTGCCGGAGCAAGAAAAATTATTACTGAAGGTGCCACGTTAAGCGATATTAGTTACCATGTAACTAGTTTGATATTTATGAGTATTGTTTTTTTATCTCTTGGTGCCTATTTTTTTAGTTGGAATACTGAACGATGATTCATAAACCCTAAAATTTGTGCTATTATTTGGCTTTATTTTGTAATTATTATTAAGCTCGTAATAGAGATGGGCTTAACCCCTTGTTTTTAGGAATTTACCCCATGGAATGGCTAAGCAATTTTTTTGTTCAAGAACCTTACTCAATTGTAATCCCTGTTATTATCATCATTAGTATTTTTGTTTATGCCGCTCGCCGTGCTCATATCAAGCATATAGAGCGGATTAAAAAAATTGATGAATGCTATATCCAACAAAGTATATCTAGAATTGATGACTAACGATTTTCTTTAATTATAGTATCACCACAATCTTTGTGTTTGAGCAGCTTAGCTTATTTCTTCTAATATTTTTTTAAAGTACTCTATTAGCATACGTGTGTCGTATGCTATTAATTCATCAGCTTCTCTACCAAATAGCCTATTGGTTAGATAGCCCATACCTTTAAGATCCACTGTATCAGCTAGCATAACGTTATCAGCTAGATCTTTAATTACAAACTCGAACGACATTCGTGGGATATATAAATCCTTTAGTACACGTATTTCCTGAGTGTTGAATCTAGTCTCACCTGCTAAATCAATATCAGTAAATGTAATATCAATAGTCACATCAATTTCTTTAAAATGCTCAGCTAATGCTTCAGCCAACTTATTAGCTACACTCTGTTCGAAAGTAGACTGTTTACCAAAATTACCTGTGTTTATGTCACTAAAATCACGGGGTTTAATCAATGTTACTGTAGCCAATCCATCAGTAGCTGATACTTTTTCTGGTTTTTCAATGGTGCCTACACACGATGCTAATAGCATCGCTAATGTTAGTGTTAATAACTTTTTCATAATTTATCTCCTTCATATAAGTATAGTACTTAATGGACTTGGTATTATTACAATTATCAAAAGTCATTCAAAAAGTCATTCAAAAAGTCATTACCAACGGTAGTATCCATCTGAGCGATAGCCATAGGTCAATATTTATTTTCCTGCGGGGCAACGTTGGTAACTTTTGCCTCTAGTCATGTAACACCTCCTGCTGTATCTCTACAACAATTATAGTGTGTTCACGAAAACGGGGTAAGACAAAACAGCGGACGTTAGCTGTTAGCGAAACTTTACAACAACTGATTATCTAAATGTAGACACATACAAACCAAAAACATGACAAAGTTGAGGTTTTATTAAGTCATGTTCTAATAAATTAGCACATGACTTACGAGGAGATATTAGCAATCCATTCTCGAGCCAAGGACTTAATATATGTGCTTCAGTCTAAAATAAGTACTGTATACCTAATTGTATTCCAGAAAGACTATCCTCATAATCATCATATGTTGAATTATTATCTTGGTATAAGCATTCTAAAGAAGCACTGATAGCAGAATTGAGTTTCATTGTTAAGCCCACTCCTAGGCTGCCACCTCTGAATGTACTAAGTTCATTACCACCAATAATAATTTTGCCAGCTCCAATTCCAACTAAGCCATATAAAGAATATATACGGCTTATTGGATATGAAATTTTTAAATAAGCCCCATAGCTATTACCTAATTCAATCTCATCAGAGTTCTTTAGATGATCTCCTTTGATTCCTGTAGTGAATCTAATTTCTGTAGCGAAGAAATCACTGAATTGGTAACCAAAATTCGTTCCTACAGCATGTAATGAGAGTGAATAATCTTTGTTATCTGTAAAATTTAGATTGTAATCTTGATATGAGTATATACCACTAAGATAAAAGCCTTCATCTGCCTTTACAAAGCTAGAAGGTAGAAGAAGAATTAAAGCAAATAAATGAAATTTTGTCATTTTTAGAAAACTTCCTTATTATCAAATGAATAATAATTTCTTTCAAATTAGTTTTGGTTAACTAGGGTCTGTTGATCTTTCGTTGCTTACAACTGATAAAACAAACCTCTTGCTAAGACAGTAAAGAAAGTATTTAAAAATTAATTATGCTTTACTGATAAATATTAAATTAAAGGATGCTCGCGCTACTGTACATAGCATCTTGGTAACGCTAAAGTAACTAGGGTGCTAAGTTGGTTTTAAGTCAATGCAAGAGAAATGATATAATGCTCAAAGAAGTTGATTGACGTAAATTAAATTTAACTAGGGCTTGTTGTTACCATACTTTTATACACGCATGGACAACCACATCAAACGACAGCGAGATGAATTTCTGTGGTTTTGTCTGCAACACTTTTGCCTATCCTTTCACTTTCCTTTGATACTGCACTGCTACTATGTTGATGAGCTTTTACAATACTACCATCATTAAGTTGCCACTCTAGCTCAAAGGACCGTGCAGT